>Ga0302315_10000482_pt1 | contig 45008 bp, 37 predicted proteins | sample III_Palsa_N3_1_FD_200532 | JGI IMG/M metagenome (GOLD analysis project Ga0302315, IMG submission 200532) | Peat permafrost microbial communities from Stordalen Mire near Abisko, Sweden - III_Palsa_N3_1 | ecosystem: Environmental > Terrestrial > Soil > Palsa > Peat permafrost | place: Sweden...
ACCGTTTCCTGGGGAATGATCCCCGCCTGGAATTGATTTCCATGGACGGCGCCGAATGGGTGGAGAAAAACCGGTCGGCTAAATTCGACTACATTTTCGCAGATACCTGGCATGGGAAATACCTGCTGTTGGATGAGGTGTTGTCTATGCTGAACAAGGGAGGTTTGTACATCATTGACGATATGCTCCCCCAGCCTAACTGGCCGGAAGGACACGCTGCAAAAGCCATTCAGCTGATTAAAGAACTGGAAGCAAGAGAGGATCTGTGGCTCACCAAGCAGGCCTGGGCGACCGGGATTGTGGTGGGGGTTAAGAGAACGTGATTCCGGGAGTGGCGCGCGGTGCGCCTGCTATTGGGGCGCGTGAGCGATTGCGCCAAATTCCCCTTTTTAAGGGATATGATGCGGGGCTTTATGAAAATACTTTTGAGAAGCATTTTGTAAAGCTTAACGCATGAAAAAGATAAGTACCTGCATTGCCGTATTGATCATCGTTCACTCTTTTCCGATGGCCTCTCACGCCCAGTTCCTGAAGAACTTGATGAGTAGCGTCAATCAATCCATACAAAACAAGGCGGGCAATAAGGCGGCAAACCAGGTGGCCGGCAAGCCGGACAGCACGGCGAAAACCGGCACCGGAAGCTCCACCATGCCTGACAGCAATTTCATGGCAAAGATGATGGCCAGCATGGCCAAGCCTAAACCCAGCATCTCACCGGCTGATTCGGCCGCCGCCATTAAAGCGTTTACCACCGCGACCGGCGGGAGCGGGTTGTATTATGCATATAAGCTCACCGAAAGGATTACTATAAAAGGTAAAGATTCCACCATCATGGATACGATGGCTACTTCGATTGCAGAAAGCGGCAATTCCCGGTCGGAGTTTGGCCTATTTGGCGGAAAAATGGTCACCCTTGGGCATTTTGGACAGACGAAATACAGTATGTCCCTGGACATCCGTAATAAAACGTATTGGCTGAATATTATCGATACCGCCGCGATCAATCATGACAATGAAAACTACCAGGTCACTAAGGTCGGACCGGAAACCGTCGGTGGATATCATTGTATCCATTCTAAGCTGACCCTGAACTTCGGCGGAAAGACTCCGATCGTGGAGGATATCTGGACGAGCACAGAAGTGGCGGGGTATGCCGGTATAAAAAAATGGATGTCCGTCCGTAACGTCACTCCTAAAATGATCCAGGCACTGGATCAGGCCGGATGCGGCGGCTTTTTTGTACAGATGACAATGAAGTCTCCCACCTTTTCCATGGACATGTTATTGATCGATGTAGCTCATAAAAGCTTCCCCGCTTCCCTATTCGAAATACCTCCAGGGTATACGCAGTCAAATAACGGGTCCATGTTTTTGGAGATGATGGGAGCTAAGAAATAAGGGAGCTGATACAAATCATTAACACGCATTTAGCTGTCGTGAAATTGGAATTTGACCCCTGATTTTATAGGTTTAGGGAAATCTCCATATGAAATGGATATGGCTTACCTGTTTTTCCCTACCGGTTTTCTCCGCAATGCCACAGCCTGCTTTTGCCCAGGACGACACGCTAATGCTGCAGCATACGCAGGTGCTCCTGCCGGATACGTTAGTAAAGACGACCTATATTCAATTGCGTTTATTATACAAAGAGGAAGTACTGCCCGGTAAAATGAATTTCAGCGGGGTAAGCTTCCTGGATAACCGGTCCGATACGTCTAAAGTGGGCTACCTCTACCAACTCCATCATGACAGGTCCCACTCCTGCAATTTATGGGTAAAAGCAAATCTCGCCAACGGCCTGGCGCCCGCTCTGGGCAATTACGTGGATACCTATTTCAGGAACTCGTTAAGCCCTGACAAGGATAGTTTAGTGGTACGCATAAAGGACTTTCGTGTGGGCTATGGAACTGTCTATCCCCAAGGCGATATAATGGGCATATTCCCCCAATCGCCATGGCTCATTCGTGTGAGGCTTGAAATCGCCCAAAAACAGAAAGACCAACTGTCCCTTTTGGGCGTCCTTGATACCGTATTTCTCTTTAAGAAGGGGGGCGCTGATTTTGCAGGTAGTTTTATACAGGTCATCAGAAGCATTCTTTTAAAAGGCAATGCGCTGACTTCGGATACGTCGCGCCGGGTCTCCGCATCCCCTGAAGAACGATTTCCCTCGACATTGGATCACCCAATATTGAAAGATAGCGTGTTGAATAAAGGGGCTTACGCGGATTTCAGCCAGTTCCTGATCAACCGGCCCTCCTACCCTATTTGCTATCGGAAAGATACAGGGGTCATCCGCGAATATCCGATCACATCATTCGGTGTCAGGGACAGTTTGAATAAGGAGGTCGATCCCGGTAAGATATGGGGGTTTTGTGACGGAAAGCGGGTGTATGTAAGAAACGGCTGTTGCACTTTTTACCCATTTGACAAGGACGACCGGACATTTACCTGCAGCCTGTTTAAAACGCATAATGCACTGGCATTGCAACCCACCGTGGAAAAGCCCAAAGAGAAAATTCACATCATTCCCCTCCTGATATTACTACCCTTATTCATCCTGGCTGCGGAACACCAGGTTCCGATTCCAGCGATTTCCACGGGAGGAGACCCCGTCTTGGTGGAGCGCCCCTACTATATGCTCGTCAGTGACAAGAAGCATTATATTATATGGGGTACGGACGTAGATATGCAAACAGGGAAGGTTCAGTTTTAAGGTTAAAAATATATCTTACAAGGAATTCCTTATACATTATGAGCTTCGACTTATACTTCTACAAGAAAAAAGGATCAACTGTAACGGAGAAGGCAATCGCCCGTTTCCTGGCGATTCATTCAGGACTCGACACGGATAATGTTACAGAATGGCTCTTTGAAAACAAAGCAACGCAAGTGTATTTTATGTTTAATCTCAATGAGGAGAAAAACGATCCTGACGACATTGAATTATATGAGTGCTTTGAAGACTACGATAACACCCGTTTTTCTTTTAATTTGAATTTCTTGCGCCCCAGCTTTTTTGGCCTGGAGGCATTCCAGTTTATAGACCGCCTGATCGCCGAATTCGACTTATTTGTACTCAATCCGCAAGGAAGCCATGAAGGCCCCTATAAAGCGACCAAAGAAGATTTGTTCAGCAGTTGGAACCAGACTAATCTCGTCGCCAGCGCCAATCGTTTTAACCCCCTCACCTGTGGTTACCTACCGGAAGATCAATCAAACGAAATATGGGAATACAATTCGAGGGTAAGTGACACCCAGGAACAATTGGGAGAGGCCTATTTCGTCCCCAGAATATTCTTCATGAAAACTAAAAAGGATAACCAGGTCGTCACACTTACGACCTGGACCCAGCATATTCCCTGCATCATCCCTCCCACTGACTATGTCCTGCTGATAAGGCAATACAGAAAAATGTTCAGCACGGCCAATGACACGGTCCTGATATCAAGAACATCTTTGATGGAAAAACTGGGAGCGTACTTTGAGGATTTCCCTTTAAAAGGCTGCAAGATCATTCGTCCGAACAACGCAGGTAAAGCTCAAAAGGGATTCAATACCATACCCCAGGGGCCACCGCTGGAGGGATTTGCTGAACAAATACCGATTGAGAATCTTTACAATGCAAAGTGACCCGCTTTGCAGCGTCACCACACGTACGTCCCGACGGCACCAGCCATCAACGTGGTCGTCACCGCTTGCCCCCGAAAAGAAATATTGAATGTCCGGGCAGTCCCGGTTTGATTCAAGACGATCAGTACCTTCTTTCCCGCGGGGGTCTGATAGGCAACATTGGGCAAACCATCCGTCATAGTGGACGCCACCCGCACTGATCCCGGCCGGACAAATTTTGCGGCGTGGGCGATGATATAATAAGACACGTTACGGGTCACGGAACTCCCTATCGTCAAAGCGCCGAGGCAGGTATTGCATCCTCCCGGCGTGTGCGGATTCAAGTTGGGGTCTGCTGCCAGGTTCCATTCAAGAACGTTGCGGGCCCAGTTGCGGGGTGCGCCGATGATCAGGTTGGCGACATGCCAGGACAGGTCTCCCGCGAAACTGCTGCCGCCCGCGGTATATTCTTCCGTGAAATAGATGTTCTTATGGGGATAAGCGTTGTGTACGGTGGAAAGGGCGGAGACATCGCCCATATATAAGTGAAAGGCCGACCCATCCACGTAGGCTGCAGCTGCTGCGTCTCCCAGAATATACAAAGGGTATTCGGGCATGTCGCAGTTATGATCCCAGACAATGATCTTTGTTGTGAGGCCAGCCTGCTGAAAGGCGGGCCCTAATGCAGTCCTTACGAAGGCGGCTTCTGCCGTATCGGTCACCACCATGCTGGGGTTATTTTTCGGATTCATGGGCTCGTTCTGGGGTGTGATTGCATCTATCGGGATGCCCGCGGCTTTCATAGCCTGGATATACTTTACCAGATAGAGGGCGTAGACCTTATAATTGGCCGGATCAAGGCGTCCCCCTTTAGTAGTATCATTATCCTTCATCCAGGAAGGCGCAGACCAGGGGGACCCCAGTATCTTAATATGGGGGTTTAATGCAAGGATGGATCGAAGGATGGGAATCAGGTGTTGCTGATCACGGGCAATAGTAAAGTCTGTGAGGGCGGGATCCTTTTTTCCTGCCGGCATGTCATCATAGCTAAATACCGACGCATCCATGTCCGAAGACCCGATACTGATCCTCAGGTAACTGATCCCAATGCAACCGCTGTCGGTACTGAACAGCTCGCGCAGCAACGCCTGGCGGGCTTCCCTGTGGAGGCCGTCGATCAGCGAAGCGCTGCCGCCGGTAAGGGTGTATCCGAATCCGTCCATTGTCTGGAAAGTACTGGAGGTGTCGACGGTAATGGTGGGATGGTTACCGGCAGGGGGAGCGAACATCAGGTTCGCGGGCTGGCGCTGGAAGAGGGCGCTCTGATCGGGGTTGGTCAGCCAGAGGGAGACGGAGGGGCTGGCCTGGCGGCCAGAGGGAGTGTTGGCCTGAGCGGTGGCAGGGCCATGAGAGCCAGCGTTGGCCGGCATCTGGGCAATGACTACAATGGGAAGCATTCCCGCTATCACCATGATAGCGAGGGCATAGAACGGCCTGTTCAACTTCATAAAATGCTGATGGTTTTAAAGGCGAATGATTTTAATAAACGAGTGTCATGATCGAATGCGGAAGGCTCGTGGTTGATGCGGCATTCCCCCGGTTCCAAAGTTTAAAGGGATAGGATTCATCTCCCGTGTTCATCACGACTACGACGGTCCGACCGTCGCGATTCACAAAGGCGGTCGCCAACAGGTCGTCGCGGTTGGTGGCGGTGCTGATACGCCTGGCTCCCGGGCGTATAAAGCGGGAAAATTGTCCTATGTAGTAATAGGAGTTCATATAATGCAGGCTGCCGTCCCGGGTGTCTGCATGGATAGGCGCAAAGCAGAAATTCTGGACGTGATTGGGTCCCCCGGTTTCATCCAGCAGGATATTCCAGTCTGTCCAGCCTACGGCTCCGTTATTGAAATCATGGATCATCGCTGAGCCGTACTTCTCGCCCCAGCTCCAGTCCCCAATGGAATCCCATTTGAAGGGATAAAGACAGGCTTCTGTCAGCATGAGATTTTTATCGGGAAAACTTTCTTTTACTCTGGCTACGTTATCGAACAGGTCGCGTACATACCAATGGAACGCAGTGCCCCATACATATTTTGCGGCTTCGGGGTCATTCAATACGGTACTGGCCCTTTGATAGATCAGGTCCCGGTTATGATCCCAGGCCATGAGCTTCTTGTCCCCCAGCCCATTTCTATGCAAGGTGGGTCCCAGGTAACTTTTGATAAAGTCCCTTTCCTCTTCTGCCGTATACACGCAGGACTCCCATGTCTGTGTGGCCATCGGTTCGTTTTGCACAGTCAGCCCCCAGATCGGGATACCTAGCTTCTCGTAGGCCTTTATAAACTTCACGTAATAATTGGCCCAGGCTTGCCGGTAGGCGGGTAACAGGTGGCCGCCTTCCAAAAGGTCATGGTTGTCTTTCATCCAGGCCGGCGGCGTCCAGGGGCTCACAAAGAGTGTTAAATGCCCCCCTGCAGCGGCAATCGCCCGCTTGATCAAAGGGATCCGATATTGGTTATCATGCGCAATGCTGAAGGTCTTCAATGCAGAATCGTTCTCCTGTACATACGTATACGAAGCGCTGGAAAAATCACAACTTCCAATCTGGGTGCGGGCCAGGGTGTAGCCGATGCCTTCTGTGGAATCGTAATACGCGTGCAGTACTTCTTGCTGCTTATCCGCCGGCAGCTTGGCGAGGGTCTCTGCGGAGGCATCGGTTAATGCGCCTCCGATACCTGTCAGGGATTGGAAACGGTGCAGCGGATCTATGAATACACAGGCCTGGGTTTCCAGGGGCTGACCGAAACGGGTAAAGGAAAGGGTATCGGTCAGGGTCAGGCGGTCCTGGGTGTTCAGGGCGGTGCGGTAGACGAGGACGCGGGCGGATGCTGGCGTGGCGCGGGTGGATGCACGCGTGGTTCGGGTGGCGCGAATGGCGCCAGGGGGCGTTGGGGTCGCGCTCTGCGCGTACACGGCGGAGGCTGTCATCATACTCATCGTCAATGCCCATCTGTATATCCGGCCTGCCTTTCGGTTGGTTTGCATATTGTTATTTTGAAGGCCGGTCACGAGACCGGCCTTTTAAATGTACACATTCAATATTAATATCCTGCATTCTGGGCAAGGTTCTTGTCCAGATCTCTCTCTGATTGGGGGATAGGGAAGATCAACTTATCAGGTGTCACACCATAGTTCAGGGCATTGCCTGAAGGGTCCACCTGGCTGTTCATCAGGTTGATGGTATAGGTGGCGCCTGCACGGAGAAGGTCTAGCCAACGATTGCCTTCAAAGGCCAGCTCCAATCTTCTTTCTGCTAACACAGCGGCTGCGACGTCTGTTTGAGAGACGGCTGGGGTATTGGGAAGGCCTACTCTGGTCCTAATCTGGTTGATCAAGGGAATGGCGGCGGTGGTTTGTCCGGTCGCGTTCAGTGCTTCAGCTTTCAACAATATAATATCTGCCAGGCGGATCAGGATCTGGTTGTCAGGGCTGTTCCATCCGTCTGCGTGCTTCCATTTATAAATATAGGGAACGGGGCCGTTGGTCGTCGTGTAAGGAGGAGGGATGGCAATCGAATCCTCGGGCAAAGCAAAGTACGGCGGGCACGTAGGCGGAAATGCTGTCGATGGTCTGGTCGAAGAATTCCAGGATGAAGGGCTTTTTCACCGTAGGGTTCCGGCGGATACGCACCCTGTACCAATAAGCAGAGGTGATATGCTCATTCTGTGGGGTGCTGACGTCGTTGGGATGAAATAAGGAGTCAAAAGCGGAACTACTTACTTGGGAAATGGTGAACCGCGCCCCCGGGTCTTCCAGTATTTGGATCTCTCCAAACGTAAATATGTGTTGGGAAATGTTGCTGTCAATGGATACTATTTCCTGGCCACTGGCGGAAACGCTTATGCCTATCACCCAGCCAATCATCCCAATCATCCTAATCCCCCACCCCCGTATTGCCATGCAAAAATCACTTTTGAAGGCATAAATATATTTTATTTGCCGGAGATATCTTTCAACTCCTGTTCCATCTCGGCTTTAATGGCGTGTTCGATATGTGACTCATCAATGGAATGGGATTGGGTCAGGCTGTCCTGCGTCTTCGCGAAATCGCTTAGCTTGGAATAATATTTCTGGATCACCTTTAATTCTTCCTCTGTCATTCCTTCAACATTGACGAGCCGGTTACTGGCCAGCTCGTGCGCTGCCACCAATTCATTCAATTTGAGCTGGATAGCCAATGAATCCTTATTCTGGGATTTCTGGATCAGGAATACCATCAGAATGGTAATGACACTGGAAACGGTGCCGATGGTGGATTCCCATTTTTCAGAATAATGAAAGACTGATCCTGTCAATGCCCAAAGGATCACCAGTACGAAAGCCATCAATGAGGCGGCAGTAGTGCCTGTGGCCTTGATGATATTGGATGTAACGTGCTCGACCTTCCTGGAGAGAAGGACTTTATTTTTTACAGACATGGTAACTTATTTATACGGGTCAAGGTAATGAGACTTTAAGATTTTTACACTTTAAGGTTTTGGATCAAAAAAATTACATTTACTGTCAATTCATTCTGTTTGCCATATTCACCTACATATCGCCTGCCGATCAGGAAGCCCTGGATCTATCACTTGCTGTTCTGGCTGGCCTATTATCTTTTTGCAACGCTGATCTCGCTTAGCATTCACCGGATATACGACACCCGATATTACCTGGAACTACTGAGTCTTGTGCTTCCTGACATGCTGCTGGTCTACGTGAACCTCTATATCCTTATCCCTGTTTTGCTGCTTCGCCAAAGATTTGTCCTCTATGCTGCGGCATTACTAGCATGGATTTTTCTGATCTCTTCCCTTACCATTGGGGCGCACCGGTTTTACGCTCGTGCCGGGTCTGCTATTTTTGCTGCCGTCAGTGATTTCAATATCACAAACTATGCCGTGCAGTTCCTGAACAGCATTTATTTGCTGGGGCTGGCTACCGCTATTAAATTCTTAAAGGACTGGATGTCGCAAAAACAACTCCTGCAGGAAAAACAAAAGGAGCAGGTGGACACGGAATTGAATTTTCTCAAATCGCAGATACACCCCCACTTTTTCTTCAATACGCTGAACAACCTCTATTCGCTGACGCTGCAAAAGTCTGACCTGGCGCCGGAAGTGGTGCTGAAGTTATCGGACCTGATGAGTTATATGTTATATGAATCCGGCGCCGCGCTGGTCCCGCTCGACAAGGAGATTTCCAACCTGGAAAATTATATGGCCCTCGAAAACCTCCGCTTCGGGCAGCGCCTGTGCTTGTCCTTTGAAAAGGAAGGGGTTACGGATTCTATCAGGATTCCACCCCTGATCTTGCTGGCCTTTGTGGAGAATAGCTTTAAGCATGGGATGAATCAGATCACCGGAGAGGGACGGATCGATATTTCGCTGAAGGTCATGCCGGATGGGCTGGTTTTCAGGGTGGGGAATCCGGTGGGTGGGATGGCAGCGGGCGGCGGTGGGGCGGTGGCTCACGGTGGGGCGGTGGCCGGTGGGGCGGTGGCCGGCGGGGCGGTGGATGAGGCAGGGCCGGGTGGGGCCGACGGGGCGGCGACGGGTGGGAACGGACTTGGGTTGAAGAACGCGATCAGGCGCCTGGACCTTTTGTATGGGACCCGTTACCGGCTCGACCTGGATCGGACGGCCAATCGTTTTCAAGTCACTTTAAATATTCCTTTATCATGAAGGAGTCTCCGGTCATGAAGGGGCTTCGTTGCCTGGTCGTTGACGACGAGCCGCTGGCTACGGATGTGGTGGTCGGTTTTCTGCAACGGCTGGACATCCAATTTATTACCCGTTGTGAAAATGGGATCGATGCTTTCCGGCAGTTGCAGGAGGCGTCCTTTGACCTGGTATTCCTGGATATAGAGATGCCACAGCTCTCGGGTTTCGACCTGTTGAAGAGCTTACCGAGCCGTCCCAAGGTCATAGTGACCACGGCATACAGGGACTATGCGGTGGAAGGGTTTGAATGGGAAGTCCTGGATTACCTGGTCAAGCCGTTCTCCTTTGCGCGGTTTTTGCAGGCGATGGAAAAAGTGACGCGGACGGGTGGAGGGACGGCGGAGGCGACGGGTGGAGTGACTGGGGCGGAGACGGACGAAGCTGGGGTGGAAAAGGACGAAGTAGGTGTGGAAGGGGAAAGACCGGTTGATGGGAAGGATTTTCTCTTTCTTAAAGCGGACCGACAGTGGATTAGGGTGGATAACGACGCGATCCTATACATAGAAAGCCTTAAGGATTATATAAGGGTGGTTACTACTGCGAAACAATACATTTGCCGTCAAACGCTGGCGGATATTACGGAGAGGCTTCCGGGTGACAAGTTCTTCCGGGTGCACCGGTCTTTTACGGTGGCTATGGATAAGATCGACCGCGTCCGGCACCATGCTGCCAGTATCGGCGGAAAAGCTATTCCGATTTCACGGAATAACCGGAAGGAGGTCTATCGACGGATCGGTGAGACCGGGCAATGAACGAGAGGTCTATCGGCGCATGGGTCGCCGATCGACGGATCGGCCACCGGTCGACGTAATAAGGCCGTTCGTCTCATATTTATTCTTCTGTCGAATTTCGCTGGCAGGCGCCAGAGGGTAGCCCTATTTTGAGGAATATCTTTTTCAAAGTATGAAACGATTTCCTTCTATCGACATCGCCCGGGGGTTGGTCATGGTTTTTATGGCACTGGATCATACAAGGGAGCTATTTCACGTCGATGTGCTCATCCAGAGCCCAACAGACCTGGCCACTACTACCCCACTTCTTTTCCTTACCCGCTGGATCACGCACTTGTGCGCACCCTCCTTTGTTTTTCTGTCAGGTGTATCGGCATATATCGCACTAAAAGGGGATCTAAAGACGGGCCGGCGCTTCCTGTTGAGCAGGGGGATCTGGCTGATCGTGCTGGAATTCACGCTGGTCAATTTTGCGCTCTTCTTTGATGTGCATTTCAGGCTGTTCCTTTTTGAAGTGATCGCGACTATCGGAGCGGGATTCATTATCCTGTCCTTCCTTTCCAGGCTTCCCGCAAAGGCTTTGGGGATCATAGGGCTGGTCATCCTTTTCGGACATGACTTGTTTTCAATGGCCTCCATGTCGCCGGGAGGAGGGATGGGCTTTATCGGGTCGCTGCTGCTGGAGCCCGGAGGTTTCCAGGTAACGCCTCATTTATTGTTTTTCGTGGCTTACCCGATTTTACCCTGGTTGGGGATTATGCTGATAGGTTTTGCAGCAGGATGCCTTTTTGAGCGGCCGGCAGAAGCGCGCAAAAAACTATTCGGGTGGATGGGCATTGCCACCCTGGGCCTTTTCGTGTTGCTCAGACTCGTGAATGTATACGGGGATCCTTCCCGGTGGGGTCCAAAGAAAAACTTAGTGTATACGCTGCTCTCTTTTCTCAATTTGAGTAAGTATCCTCCTTCGCTGCTGTTCTGCTTGTGTATGCTGGGTATTCTGTTCCTGGTATTGTGGGCCTCGGAAGGAAAGGAAGAAAGGGTCCATCTTGTTACCCGGACCTTGTCGGTCTATGGACGGACTCCCCTGTTCTATTTCCTGGTCCATCTATACCTGCTCCACTTGATGATGCTACTCCTGATCCTTTTCCAGGGCTATCATTTTTCCGACCTTGATTTCGGGCCTTTCAAGGAAGGAAAGCCCGCGGGGAGATGGGGATTGTCACTAGCCTGGGTATATGGGATATGGGTGGGCGTTGTCGCCCTGCTGTTCCCCCTGTGCCGGTGGTACGGACGGTATAAGGGGGCGCATAAGGAAAAGAAGTGGTTGCGGTATTTGTAAGAAGAACTCAGTACGAGACCATGTTTCCCCGCGGCTTAGGCGGAACGTCGAGAGAAGTCCTGATAGACCGCAATTCACCGTGTAACTTATCATTACTGATCAACGGAAAAAGCCCCTCCAAAGTTGCCACGGACATAGCAGGGTGAAGGCCAATCATGATCCAATAAATGTGTTCTGCCATCAGCCAATCAATTTGGTTCTTGTCATTTATCAGACCGGAGAGCCAATGAAAATAGGCAGTTGGGTCGTTTGATTGCTTGTCAAAGCCCCAAACCGATTGCACCGCTTCGAAATTCATCATGTAGATCATCATATACCCCTTGTAGCTAAAGCTGGTGGCAAATGCAACACTGTCCTCGGGATGCCAGGTCAGATGATTGACATTGCTATCATTAAGCGTGATGGGAGGAAAGGGGACCCGGAGATTCCTGCGGACCGCATTCAAATCTGCAAAAAATCTAGAGGATATTACAATATCCATATTATTATAATAGATATCCCGGGCGGCCCGGTCATATTGACAAGGATCTAATGATGAGGCGAACGTTTTCAGTAAATCTGACTCCCTGTGGTGTATATGCCGGATGACTTTCACAAAACCGTCAACGGAAGAACAGGTATCATACCGGCTCTTTCTGTTTTTGAATAATGTGTCGGTTAACCGCTCGTAGGCGGCAAGGTATTGATCCAACGGAGGCCTTCCGGACGTTATTTGCATAGTCCCGGTCATATCGGGACCAGTCCACTGAAAGAAAACAGAATCCACCTGCCTGCGCATGCAACAAACAGGGTAGCGCGATAACAAGACCGCATATTACGCTTGAATAGCCCCGGAGGGAAAGTTTATTGCACAGCATGGCATACCGAATTTTGAATAGACTAATATATATCTTTTATTTTATGCATTAGAGAAAAGGCAACGGGGCATGGCAGCAGGGCGCAGCAGCCGGGCACGGCAGCAGGGCGCAGCGGCAGGGCACGGCAGCCAGTCATGGCAGTTCAGCGAATTCGACGCACCCGAATGCTGGAATTTTAAATTTCACTATATTCGACGGCCATTACCATAAAGACATGAGATTATTCCTACTTACAGCCACTGCTTTTGCTTTCACGGCTTCCGCTGCCGCCCAGCAAAGCAGCCCGCTATCTGATAACGACTATGCGCATGCGGAAAGTTTCCTGACCTATAATACGGAGCCGCTGGTAGATCATGGAGCGGTGCGCCCTGAGTGGCTACCGGGAGACAAGTTCTGGTATCGCATTTTAACGGCACAGGGCAGTGAATTTATCCTGGTCGACCCGGCCAAAGGAAAACGTTCGGCTGCGTTTGACCAGGTAAAACTGGCTGCGTCGCTTTCTGCGGTAGCAGGCAAATCATACGAGGCATCCAGGCTCCCGTTCCAGAACTTCACTTTTTCTCCCGACGGAAAATCCATCATTTTCAGGGCGGACGGCAAACAATGGAGTTGTGATCTTTCACATTATGTATGTAAGCCGGATACGTCTACTGTGATCAGAGAAGTAAGGAGGCCGGGAAGGCGACAAGGGGAGAATGAAATAGTATCTCCTGATGGGAAACAGGCGGCTTATCTCAAAGAATATAACCTCTGGGTCCGTGACCTGAAGACGAACCAGCAGATGCAGCTTACCACGGATGGCATCAAGGATTTCGGCTATGCTACGGACAATGCCGGATGGAAACACGGTGACGGCCCGATACTGCTTTGGTCCCCGGATTCTAAAAAGATCGCGACGTTTAAACAGGATCAGCGCAATGTAAGCGACATGTACCTGGTCACTACGAATGTGGGCAAACCGACCTTGAAGAGCTGGAAGTATCCTTTTCCCGGGGACAAAGTCATCCCCACTATTCAACGGGTCATCATCAACGTAGACACCCCAAAGGTTATTTCATTTCAAATTCCGCCCGACCCTCACAGGGCTACCTTAAGTGATGATATTTCCAGCAGTGGAACCTTTGACGACGTGAACTGGAGTCCGGACGCCACACAACTGGCTTTTGTTTCTACTTCAAGGGACCATAAAGACGAGAAGGTTCGCGTGGCAGATGCCGCCACCGGGGCGGTACGGGAAGTCTTTGAAGAAAAGGTGGCCACCCAATTTGAATCGGGACAAGGCGCTATTAACTGGCGCTACCTGCCCGGATCCAATGAAATCATCTGGTATTCGGAGAGGGATAATTGGGGACACCTGTATCTGTATGATGCGGCCACGGGACAACTCAAAAATCAGATCACCCAGGGAGAATGGGTTGTTACCCGACTGCTGAAGGTGGATGAAAAGAAGCGGCTGCTTTATTTTATGGCGGACGGGCGCCAGCCGGAAAACCCTTACTTCAGCCAGTTCTGCAAGATAGGGTTTGATGGGAAGGGCCTTACCCTATTGACTCCCGAGGACGGCAATCACACGATCACCTTATCGGCTTCGGGCAACTACTTTATCGACAGTTATTCCAAACCTGATGTTCCCCCTGTGACTGTTTTACGGGATATGAACGGAAAGCTCATCACCACTTTGGAAAAGACGGATATTTCAAGGCTAATCGCCACGGGATGGCATGCGCCAACTCCAATCACCATTAAGGCACATGACGGAAAAACGGACCTCTACGGATTGATGTTTACGCCTACCCACCTGGATGCAAGCAAGAAGTACCCGGTGGTGGACTATATTTATCCCGGCCCCCAGGGGGGCAGCGTGGGCAGTTGGTCTTTTGCCGCTTCAAGGGGAGACAACCAGGCGTTGGCTGAATTAGGATTTGTGGTCGTTGTGCTCGAAGGCACGAGCAATCCCCTGCGGTCAAAGAGCTTTCATGATATGAGCTATGGGAACATGGCCGAGAATACATTGCCTGACCAGGTAACGGGGATCTGGCAATTGGCGGGGAAGTACGGGTATCTGGATACTTCGCGTATCGGCATCTGGGGGCATTCGGGCGGTGGTTTCGCCACGGTTGATGCGATGTTCCGCTACCCGGATTTCTTTAAGGTAGGCATTGCGGAATCCGGAAACCACGACAACCGGAATTATGAGGATGACTGGGGCGAACGTTACGACGGCCTGGCGGAAAACGCCAATTATGAAGCGCAGGCAAACGAGAATTATGCGAAGAACCTGAAAGGCAAACTGATGCTGGCCCATGGCTTTATGGATGATAACGTTCCGCCTTCCAACACCTTGCTGGTCGTGGATGCGTTGATCAAAGCGAATAAGGACTTTGACCTGGTCATCTTCCCCAACAGTCCGCACGGGTACGGCAACTATTCCTTGTATATGATGAGGCGGCGCTGGGATTACTTTGTGAGGAACCTATCCGGCGTGGAACCTCCGCATGAGTACCTGTTAAGTTCAAAGACGGACCCACGGAATACGGTTCAATGATCTTCTTAAATCCATTTATATGCTTGCACTATACATCATCGCGGGCTTCATTGTACTGATCCTTCTTATTGCTGCCTTGATCGGCACAGGATGGACCTACGAGCAATCCATTTCCATCCATGCGCCTGTTCAAAAAGTATGGGATCATGTTAAAACCCTTGCGGCCATCAATCAATGGAATCCATGGATGGAGATAGATCCACTCATCAAGGTTGATTTCTCTGGAACGGATGGAGAACCAGGCGCCAGCTATACCTGGGAAAGTAGTGTAAAAGACGTAGGCGCGGGCAGTCAGACCATTATCTCTGTGGTGGCTCCGTCGGCATTGGTTACGCGGGTGGATTTTATCCGGCCTTTTAAAGGTACAGGGGAGGCCCTTTTCCTGATTACGGCGGAAGGGGAGACAACCCAAGTGACCTGGAAAATGGTCAGCAGTACGCCCTACCCCATGAATTTCATAAAGCTCTTTGGTGTCATTGAAAAAAAAATGGCCGAGGCGTTTAGCCAAGGACTGAATAAACTGAAAGGTATTTGTGAAGAGTGATTGCTAATGGGACGCGGCGCGGAAGCGGCGGTCTCGACGGATGGTCAATCGATTGTTTGCAATAACAAATTTTTCGCCCTCAACCGGCCGAGGGCGATGATACAAAGCAGTACAAACAGCGTGCATATTACGGCTTCAGCCATCAGCATGTATTGGCTGCTGTGTTTATCGTGCGCCCAGCCGTCAAAACTGGTCATGTATACGACGGGAAGATTGCCCAGGGAGGACAACAGGGCGTACTTGGTAGATGCATTTTTCCTCCCTATGGCATATAACAGTACGGATGAAAAAGCCGCATAGATGAGCCCCACGCCAAAGGCATACGCCAGTACGCCCGCAATATATTCTTCAGGCCGCAAGGGTAGTACCGCCATAGCCGCCGTTACCAATGCGCATACCATGGCACACCCCAGGTAGGCCACCCAATTCCCCCAGCGGTCCGCTATAAAACCTCCGACCACGGAGCCTACTGCGCTCAATGCCCCGCTCAATACACCGGTGATCAGGGCTACTGTATCGGCGTCTGTTTTCCAATCTGCTGCGATAGCGGACCATAAATTTGCTGCTGCCCCGGAACCGATAGGCAGGCATATCAGGATAATAACAAACAGCACCACCGGTATCCGGATCATCGCCAGGATGTCCTTGCCCATCATTACCAATTCGGCCGCTATACTATTGTTTTTAACGCGTTGCACGTCTTTTATCAACAATACCACCAAGGCAAACAATATGGAAGCAATGCTCAATACCATCCCAGCCACCGTTACACTATAATGCGTAGTCAACCATAGTCCGGCACCACCACCCAGGCCTACTCCCCCCAAGCTGCCTGCCTGAAACCAACCTCCTGCCCTACCCTTCTTTTTTGCTTCTATACGATGGGCCATAAAGCCTCCTACAGGCAACATCACAAAGGTGCTCGCCACTTGTGATATAAAGACAATGACGGTAAGTAATGCTACTCCCTTAACCGTGAAAGGAGTGAGGCAGAGTAAAAGTAACGCGGCCGTGCTGGCCAGCGCGCCAATGACGTACCATCTTCGCAAGCTAAGCGTGAGGTCTGCCAAGGGGCCCCACAAAAAACGCCAGATATTGGCGGATACCCCAACGGCCACAATAGCCGCCGTGGTGGCCACGGAAAAACCGTTGTGTGTAAGCAGGTAGGGCAATGTGATGGTCACAAACCCCTGGCTGATACCTTGTGGCAGCATTATAAAAAATATATAATACGGCCTGGTGAATGTTTGTGAAGGCATGTGGGGGCAAGTAGATGTTTGAAGACATACGTTCTGGCTGATCAATGTGACAATCCTAGCGGGCCCGGGGCTTATTCCCCCTTGTCTGGCGAGGACTGCCCATAGTCTCTGCTAAGTATCACCTGCGGGTACCGGTTGTGTTTGGATAAGGTACACTTGGACAAGCTTTTTCTGCCTTCATCCTCACTCAAGATCTTCAATTTTGTCCTTGCGTACATGATGCCCATTCTGGATTGCTGTTCCAGGAAGTAGATCTTGCCCCCTTCCAGGGTCACCTTAAGGTTAAATTCATTTTCGGACTGGGCCTTGAATAGATGTTCTCCCGTGTCAAGAACGGTATACAGGTAGGTCTTGTATGCGATCCAACCCACCAATAAGCTATCGCAATCCAGCCGGAAGGGTATAGCCATCCCCATAGAGCCTGTGCGAACGATATAAACAATGGCTTTCCCTTCTATGGGCGCCAGGTTTTTAGCAAGGCTGTCCAGGTATTTCCGTTCCTGTTTTGCGGTAAGATTTCTGGAGGTGTCTGTCTGGGTCTGGCTGAAGGTGATGAGCGAAATTAAGAGACAAGCTACGAAGAGGCAAGACTTTCTACACATAAAAAGGTATTAAATGACCGTTTACATTACGCTTCTAACCAAATATACATTCATTCGCCTTATTATAATAATTACGGGATATATATTATATTGTACACAATACCATTTATCCATTGGGAAAATACATTCCTGCCGCATCCATTGATGAGGTGCTGTCGCAGCTAACACAAATAATTGCCGAAAGTGAAAATAAAGGCGATAGGCGGGGTTATTTCGCCGCCTTATACTTCCAGGTGACTTCTAAAGTAAAGGATGGCATCGCCCATAACCAATTTGAAAATGGCCCCCGGATGGAAAGACTGGATGTCCTATTTGCCAACAGGTATTTATTGGCGTTCAATCAATGGGAAAACAACCTTCCTTTGTCCGGATCATGGAAGATTGCTTTTGAGGCCACAAAAAGATCGGAGGTACTTGTTGTTCAACACTTGCTATTGGGCATCAATGCGCATATAAATCTCGACCTAGGAATAGCGGCCGTAGAGACTTCCCTGAATCAACCCTTGACTGATATCCAGGATGACTTTAATAGCATCAACGAAATCCTCAGCGCGATGACGTACAAGGTGATCCATGATGTTAACCGGGTATCTCCCCTGATATCACTGATTGGCCTGCATGCAGGCAATACCGAATCTGTCCTTGCTCAATTCAGCATTGACAATGCCAGGGACGGGGCCTGGTGTTTTGCGGAAGCGTTAATGGCAAAAAAAGGAGCAGATTATCAGTCCTGTATTTCCGACAGGGACAAGGACATTTCTACACTGGCGCAGGCGCTCGTTGATTCCAGGGGCGTCATCCGTATTACCCTATGGATCATTCATCTCTTTGAGTGGAAAAACCCGAAAAAAATAGTCCGGGTCTTGTGTAATGCCAAGAAGAAATTTATAAAAGTGGCCACGCTTCCCACGTTAAGGTCCACCTGACCCAACCTTTCGGACCCCGGCCAGCAAAGGCGGTATCGGAAGGTTACATCCGGATATTTGAAATCTCAATATTGATGGAAGCGCCTTTACCGGCTGTCGTTTGAATATCGATCACCCCATTCAAATAGGTCACCCTGTTCCTTAAGTTAAGGTAGCCCATCCCTTTATTGTTTTCAAGGATTCCCGCGTCAAAGCCTTTTCCATTATCCTCCACCGTGATACTTAGTGTATCGTTTTTTCTGACCAATTGCACCAATGCTTCGGTGGCGCCCGAATGTTTTAAAATATTATTGACCAGCTCCTGAATAATGCGATATACCGCCATGGAATTGGTCTTGGATATAGTGGCTTCATCCATTTCAAAAGATTGATAGGTCAGGTGCAGGGCGCCACTCAATTCAATACTGTCGCAAAAATCTCTTAAAGCTGTATCCAGGCCAAACTTCACCAGTGCCTCCGGCATCATGTTATGCGCCACTCTTCTCAATTCACTAATGGCTTTGTCCAATATGCCGATGCCCCGGTCAAATAGATTCCCGTCTTCGCCTGTGATCATTAAATCTTCTTTTATGTGTACAAACGAAAACTTAGCACTGGACAAGACGCTTCCCAATCCGTCATGCAAATCTTTCGCAAGCCGGGTCCGCTCTTCCACCTGGCCCTGCAGAACCGCTTCGGCTGCCAGCAATTTCTTTTCCTTTTCCAGTTCGGTGATCCGCTGTTGCTGAATTAAAGTATCCGCGATCAGCAGTTTCTTTCTTTGCCTGTAATTCCTGTTATACAAAAAGCTTATTAGTCCGGCTATCAGTACTACGCTGGCGAGTACCCAATTCATGGTGTTGCGCTGCCTTAATGTGAGCTGTTGGATGGTGTTCTGTTTGTTCAGGACGTCGATCTGGGCCTGTTTTTTGCTTACGGAGTATTTGACCTCCAATTCCTGGGAGTTTTTAAGCATATTATTAACCCTTACCTCATTCTCCTTATCTTCCTTCAGATTATTGTAATAATCATACCCCATCAGGTCCCCCTTTGCAATTTCGACCCTGGACGCCAAGCCATATGCAGAAATCAAGGAATTGATGAGGTCTTTATTTTGGGCAATTTCTATGGCACTCACGGCGTCATGACTTGCCTTGGCATATTCCTTTTTATAGATATAATAATGCACCAACCCAAACAGGGCATTACACTCACCTTCCCCGTCGTCAACGGATCTGGCCACCTTCATCAATTCGGCTGAATTGGTTTTCAGAAGATCATATTCTTCCGTGCCTAAATAGACTAAATTAATCAGGGCTAACACCTTAGTATCCGCCCCGGGCCCATTCTCTCTCGTCAGCAACTCCTTCGTTTCTTTTAATACAATCAGCGCCGTGTCGAAGCGCTGCAAATTCAGCAGCGAAGAACTAAGATTTATCATGGTCGCACCGAGGCCGAATGTAATATGCAACGAACGGGAAAGGGATATCCCTTTCAATGCGTATTCATAGGCCTTTTCATTTTCTTTGAGGCTGATATACACCATGGCAAGGTTGCCATACAAAAATGCCAGAGAGGAAGAGTCCTGCAATTCTTCAAATATGGTCTCCGCCTTTAAATAAAGGTCAAGACCTGCAGGAATATCTGATTGTGAACAATAAATCTTTGCCAGGTTATTGTATAAGTTGGCCAATGGTCTTTGCAAATGCTCCCTTTTTGCCATTTCAATGGCCTTCAGATTCATTAGAATGGCTTCCTCCTTTTTATTCTCACCAGACAATACAAGCGCCTGCATACTGAGGCTAAATGCTTCCCCCGCGGTGTAGTGTAATTTTGTACTCAATATGCCAAATTCCTTTGCATACAGGAGGGCTGAATCGGGTTGATTATCTAAATATGCTTGCCCCAGGTGCAATTGGGTCCATACTTTCTCCGTATCTTCCTTCGACCGGGATAGCACATCCAGTAAACTGTCTCTGTTCCTTATCCAGGAAGCCTGGCCATATATGTCAGGGGTGGCAATAATAATAAACAAGATCAATAGCGACTGCTTCATTCAGTTAGGGGGGTGCCAAAGGTTTAGTACCGGTAAGAATGAAATCCGGGAGCACCTTAAAAATTAGCGTTTTTAGGTGATATTTAAAACAATTCGCCGATGTTTATAAATAGTCCCCGGGACCCTTGTTCCCCAAATCCATAGTCCACGTCAAGGTTAGTCCTGGATGTTTTATTCAATTTTACCCGAATACCCGACCCAAAGCCGGGCTGAATAGATTCCAGCTTGCTCCGCGGAACGCTGGAAAAGCTTTCTCCGTTCAGAAAAACAACGGCTCCAAACAAACCGTCGGCGGTAAGGGGAAACCTGTATTCGGATTCACCATATACCATTTTCCTGCCCCTGAACCGACCTTGGATATACCCCCTTCCAGTGCTGGAATAAGTATCCCAATTGGTCGCGGGCAGATCAAGGTAGGGAACTCTCCCCCCGAATGTCAGCCAGTCGTAGCTCCAGAAGGCCCAAATATTCCTGGAGCCCTGTGGAAAATTGAAGTACTTGCGCACGTCCACGATCGTGGATTGCCAATCGTCCGTGCTCCCCATTAATTTATAGTTACTACGCAACGTACCGCTGGCATAAAACCCCTTGGAGGGATTGATGGAGTTATCCCGCGTATCCAGGAGCACGTTAAAGGTCAATCCTGTGGAAATAGTGGAAGACTGGGCGCCGTATTTCTCATAATCGGTTTGTTCACCGGGGATCCCGACTTCTGTGATATTATAATGCCAATCGATAATATAGCCGGCGCCGGCAAAAAAAACGGGCGTGATCTTTCTTAAAACGATCTCATAGAAACGGACATAGTTATAGTCCATTTTATCATCGTTGTCAATCGAACTATTGGAGCCCAACCCATAAGTATCCTGGGGATACTTCATAAAATGAATATCCCCCACCAGGTTATAGTTGTTGTGCTTTGTCCAGATGTTGGATTCCAGGGGAAAGGATAGTTGTTTTTTTTCAGTATACGAAACGCTGGAAGTAATGGTCGATATCCTGGCCGTACTGTCCAGCCGAAAGGCGGCATTTCCTGAGATGGTCCCCACAAAACTGGTGGTCAGGGTATACCCTATGGCGGGCAGGCCGGACAAGGTAAGCTTTGTGACTTCCTTTGCCTCGCCCAGGGAGTCTTTTGCCGCATGACTGTTTTTTTTAAAGATCCAGTGATACACGTCCACAATATCGTGCTGAGGAGGCGTTGCCTGGGCGCAAATACGCCCAGGCATGAAGAAGCAACCTACTATTACAAAACAGGATAATCCAAAAATTCTGTTACGTGGCATGGTAGCAAATGAATGCTAAAATAAGCTAAACTTGATTCAAAGCGTCAGGACTTGCTCCATTCATTCACCGTCAGTACGTCTGCCTGGCGGGGAAAAACCTTCGTAGTCAGCACCCGATGCACTTCCTCGTCCAAATCGGCGCAGCCATCCGATATTACGGTTACGCGATAGTCTTTATCCGCCGCTTCCCGTACCGTGGATAATACCGCACCACTGGTAGCCACACCGGTGAGCACCATATGCTGAATGCCAAACGCCCGTAGAACCACTTCGAGGTCACTGCCGGTGAAGGCGCTTACACGGCGTTTAATGACGGCTAATTCACCCGCCTGCGGCGCCAAATCGGGATGGACTTTCATAAATTCAGCCATATCGGTATTGGCAAATCTTTCCTTGCCGCCGGCGAAGCTTTTATTGTTCATACTGATTTCCGGCGCCCCTTGCCGGAAGCCGACGGTTACATAGATCACAGGAATGTCCTTGTTACGGGCATTCGCGATGGCTGCGGCCACCTTTCCAATCGTCGCCGAAGCGTCCGGAAGCATGCCCAGTATTCCCACCTGCATATCCAGCACCAGCAGGGCGGTGTTTTGTGTATTCTGTTCCATGGGGTTATGCTTTTTCTTTGTGTACAAATGATTGGGCCAACATAATGCTCATGCCGGCAAAGCCCGCAAAAAATACGACGAGGGAGAGATTGTCCTGGGCGGAAACTCTACCCACCCTGAAGAGTACATAACCGATCACCAAATTAAGCAACGCCCATAACACATTTAAGATCGGAGACGACAACCCTTTGCCCGGAGGCTTTGCAAAGGGTGTAGGGAAGCCATTACCCGACACGCCATTGACAAAATGCGGTACAAAGTTTGCTAAAAATGCGCCGGCCCAAAAGCCGCCGAAATAATGATACCATTGCATAGTAGGATTGATTTTTATGATGATTAATTTTCTTCTGTAACCAAAACTTCCGCTGCTTCGACCAGTTCCATGTTGTTTTTATCCAGTCTGTCGCTTCTCAGAAATTTAGAAAATACCGCCGCTATGATAAGGGCCAGGACACCCTGACAAAGGATGGTATCCGGAGCCCCTATTTTTTGAGATACTGCCCCAACGAGCACACTGCCTAATGGCAACATTCCAAATATGGCCATGGCGGCAATGCTTATCACCCTGCCCCTCATCGTCGGGTCTGACTCCACTTGCATGATGGTGATACAGATCGTGGATAAAGACACTATCCCAAATCCGGCCAGCGTGGCAAATAACATGGCCAATGGGAAATAACTGATATGAGAGAATAGCGCCAGGCAAACGCCAAAAATGAGGGTATTGGCCAATAGTAAGATTTTAAGATCGGCCCCGGGCTTTAAAGAAGCCAAAAAGAAGGTCCCCCCTAATGCTCCCAAACCTATAAAACCGTTGATATAGCCAAAGGTTGCCGCGTCTCCTTTAAAAATCACCTTGGCGAACACCGGTAAAAGTGTGTTGTACGGCATGACGAGGAGACTTACCAAAGTCAGCATCAGGATCACCATGCCTATGGACGGCGAATGTTTCAAATAGGCAAAACCCTCCGCAAGCTCCGAAGTGATCTTCTTTTTTTGCGTAGCCGGTTTATATGCCGGCAGCTTCATCAATAAAAGAGAAACGATCACGGCAACAAAGCTCACGGCATTTAAAAGAAAGCATATGCCCGCGCCGTATTTTATCAGCACCAACCCGGATAAGGCGGGTCCCAATAACATGGCCAGGTTATTCATAGACGAATTGAGTGCAAGCGCGTTGGGCAAGTCGGCTTTGTCACTTACCAACTGATGCACCAGGGGCTGTCTTGCCGGTACGTCAAACGCATTGGCTACCCCCAGTATCACACTCAGGGCCAGTATTTCCCAAACGAAATAGTGATGAGTAAGCGTTAATATCGCCAGCAATACAGCCTGTAGCATGGAGACTGTTTGGGTAATGAATATTATTTTGTACCGGTTGTACCTATCCGAAACAATCCCACCGAATAAAGAAAGGAGAAAAGAAGGAAACTGAGACGCGAATACGGTAAGGCCCAACATGAAGGTCGAATGGGTCATGGTATACACGAGCCAGCTTACTCCGGTACGCTGCATCCAGGTACCTATCAGAGAAATCGACTGGCCACTGAAAAACAGGGTATAGTTACGGTTTCGGAATGCACGGAATGTCTTAGGCATATAAACATATTTTGTCAATTTGTCGAAACATCAACAAATTTTTTTATTTCTTCAATCCATGGATAACCATATGGGTCAGGGTGTCTATGGCAGGTTCTATCCCGCTGAAATCATTTTCGATGACCATTTCCCGCTTTAAACCATGTAAGCTGCTAAGCAGCACAAAAATCAGTGTGTCCTGCCCCTTTTGATCTATCGCCCGTATTTCCCCTTTCTCCATACATCCCAGCAATATTTGCCTGAGCAAATCACTTTCCTGTTTCATAATATGGCTATGGATCGCGTGCGTGGCCTTTCTAAAACTGGACATCTCTTCCGCATCCATTCCCACATCCATTGTGTTGTAGAAGGCTCTTCTTGCGCGCAGGAACTGCAGCTTAGTCAGGCAGAAAGCATGTATCTTCTGTTCGGCCGTCTTTACCCGGTCTACTTCGAGGGCAATAGCGCTCAGCATCTCCCTGATCTCAACGCCCATTACCGCCTCCAGGATTTCTTCCTTGCTTTTATAATAATAATAGAGCGAACTTCTTCCCTTGCCAATCGCTTTAGCCACATCGTCCATGGTTACTTTGCGAAAGCCGTGGATCTGGAACAATTGTTTAGCCGCCTGCAGGATCTGCTCCTGAATAACATCTTCTTTTATATGGTCGTTGGCGGACATGTATGTGGCTGAATGCTTGTTTGTGGGACAAAGGTAGGCAATTTTAGACATTTGGACAAATTATGTCGAAAAGTTTGACGACGGTTGTTGCGTTGATATTTTAGGAAGTTAACTACCTTAATCTTGTTAAAGTAATCTTATGGAGGAAAAAGCCCGCACAGAAAGCATTTCCAATCTTCCTGACGTAATGGAGATGAAATCAAATATTGAAAGGCTGATAAAGGAAAAGGAAATATCCGAATTTATCATCAACAACCTCCCCGGTGTTTTTTTGATCCGGGAATTGAACGGACAGATATTGAGGTGGAATAAACAACTCGAAGTCATCTCAGGTTACACAGGCAAGGAAATTAAGGAATTAGCCCAGTTTCAATTTTTTGAAGAAAAGGACAGGGACTTTATACGGGAGACTATTCAACGCCTGACCATCAATGGCAAATCGGAGACAGAAGTAGCCATTGTGACCAAATACGGGGAAAGTATTCCGATGTATCTCATCGGTATGCTCATTGAGCTGGAAGGCAAAACCTGTTACCTTGTTATGGGATTTGATATGTCCGAAAAGAAAAAAACCGAAAGGGAACTGAATCACGCAAACGAACAACTCCGCCATCTGTCAGCCCACCTTCAAAATGTCCGTGAAGAAGAAAGAAAGAGAATTGCCCGTGAGATCCATGATGAATTAGGCCAACAGCTCACCAGTTTAAAAATGGATTTATCCTGGGCTTTGAAAAAAATGAATGTTGAGCACCCGGTGTCGGAAAAGTTTGCAGACATGGGGAAATTGATTGACCAAACGATCATTACGGTAAGGCGCATTGCCTCTGAACTCCGGCCCAGCATATTGGATGATCTTGGTCTTTCAGATGCCCTGGATTGGCAAAGCACTGAATTTGAAAAACGATTTGGCGTAAAGACATGCTTCATATGTGAGGTAAAAGAACTCCACGTTAATTCAGAAGTGATTACCAACCTGTTCAGGATATACCAGGAATCACTTACCAATATTGCGCGTCATGCAAATGCAAAGTCAGTACTGGCAAGCCTGCAAAGAATAGAGGACGACCTTATTTTACAAATTACGGATGATGGGAAAGGGTTTGATATTCAAACCGCTGCAAATAAAGGATCATTCGGGTTGATGGGAATAAAGGAGAGAGCCCTTATGATGGGTGGGAGATACGACATCCTTAGCAGCCAAAATAATGGCACCACCATCACGATATGCGTCCCGATGGAGATTGCCGGCTGCGCTTGAAAACGCAGACGCATCAGGAATGGTTATCTTCCATGTATAAGTCAATCGCTTTCTGCGTATCCCCGAAATAGACGAGAGAGCCGTGCTTCATAAAGGCGGTCCGGCCGCAGTACTTCTGGATGACATCCATGCTGTGACTGACGAGGATGACGGTCTTACCTTCGACCCAGCTAGATTCGAATACCTTGATGGCTTTCTCCTGGAACTTTACGTCGCCTACGGCAAATATCTCGTCCAGGAACATGATGTCGGCGCCTGCATTGACAGCTATGGAAAAGCCCAGGCGGGCGGTCATTCCGGAGGAGAAAAATTTGACCTTTGTGTCTATGAATTCCCGGACTTCGGCGAAATCTACAATTTTGTCGAAGATGGCGTCGATCTCTTTGATCTTTAAACCCAGCACCGAGGCGGATATGTAGATGTTCTCCCGGGCGGTCAGGGCCTGGCTCATACCTATGCCTAAGTTCATGAGCAAGGTATGTCCATTGATCTCTATGGTTCCGGTAGTGGTGGGATAGACCCCACCCAACACTTTGATCAGGGTGGATTTCCCACTCCCGTTCCTGCCGATCAGGCCCACACATTCTCCCTTCTCTACTTCAAAGTCCATGGTCTTTACGGCCTCGAACTTCCTGGACTTGGGGGGATTAAACAGGTTGAACAACCGGTGCTTGACGGTATTGTGACTGTCCTCCGATATGTGGAAGACTTTACTGATATTGCTGGCCTTGATGGCTAAGTTACTTTCCATTGTCTATAATTTTTCGGATGCCAGGGATCCCAGTTTATTCAGTAATGCCAGTCCCGCCGCCAGCAACAGGCCGGCATAGACGAAGTCTACCGCCATCAGTTTGAACTCGGGCCGGATCCCCTCCATCATGACGTGTCTCGCATTGATGATAATGCCCGCGATCGGATTCATGTATTCGAAATAGGGCAATGCGTGTTTGAACTTGTCCAGGGGATAAAAGATCGGGGACAGGAACAACAGGATGGTGGTGAATACCTGCCATATCTGGTTAATGTCCTTGGCCACGATGAAAATGCTGGAAAGGATCAGCGACAGACCCAAGCCTAAAATAAAGACGTTGACGAACAAGACTATTATCCAAAGGTTGTAAAAGGACGGCCCTATGGAAGGCTTGTCGATGAGATCATAAAATAAAATGAACATGAGCAGGTTAAAGAAGAACCCGATGGAGTTGCTCAGTATTTGGGAGATATAGATCTCCATCTTGTTCATGTTGCTGTATTCGTAGAGGAATCGTTTGGTTTGGAGGATCTGGATGGTGCCGGTGGTAGATTCCAAAAAGAAGTTCCAGAAGATCAGCCCGATGAACAAATAGGATGCAAAGGCAGGAACATTCTGTTTCATGATCACCTTGAACGCGACGAAATAGATACAGATGTCCATGATCGGCTTCAGCAGGGCCCATAACAGTCCCAGCTTGTTCTCGTAATAGCGTAGCTTAAATTCTATTTTTGCCAGTAACCATAGCCGCTCCAACTTGTTGGAGTTCTTTGTCCAATCTCTCCATGCGCTTATAACCATATTCTATTAGCAGTTTTACCGAAACCTGCCGGCAATGCGAAGCAAGACCTTTTTTACAGCGGGGTTTCTTTTTACCATCGATTTTATCCGGTTGACCACCACATTAGGATACCGGTTCCCGCTTCGCACATGTACCTCCAGGGTGGGGTTATCATATGCATAGGAAGGTCCGTTCGCATTTTGCAGGCTGTACAACTCGGCTGCGAAATTACTATATAATTCAGCATGTTTATGAGCTATATATTGATAAGAATAGAGGATTTTGTGTAATGTGAGCTTCCGGTACATCGACCCCTTTCTAACCCGGTAGAAAAACAGACATTCGGGCAGCACGACTCCCCTGTTTCCATGGGCCATCATGTTGACTACGCTTTCGTAGTCTTCCAGGCCATAATCCACGGCCTTGTCATTGATCCCACCGGCCAAGAAGGCGGCTGTTTTGTATACCAGTGCGCTGCTATTGACGGTATTGTGCAGCAGGATATAAGGAGGTTCGGGGTTCCAGGTGGGCCAAACCTTGTCTGTGGCCTCGAAATACTGCACCCAGGTCCCTACAAAGGATACATTCCGGTACTGTTCCAGCACAGCCAGGGCTTTGGAGTAATAATCGGCTCTTACCCTGTCGTCGGCGTCCAGGAAGGCAAGGAATTCCCCCCTGGCTTCCCTGGCCCCATTGTTCCGGGCATAGGCTACGCCCTGGTTCTTTTGATGAAGCACCCGTATGCCAGGCTGCCCTTCATAACTTTGGAGCCGCTCCAGGCTGTCGGCGTCGGTGCTGCCGTCGTTGACGATCAATATTTCCATAGAATGATGGACGGAGGCCTTGACGGAGGCCAGGCATTCCTGGATATAAGGGCCCATATTGTAGTATGGGATAATGACGGTGAGCAGGCCTTTGACGTGCGCGGGGGCGGGTGGCACGGTGGCGGTGGGTGGCGCGGGGGTGGCCGGCGGCACGGTGGCGGGGGGTGGCGCGGCGGCGGTGGGTGACGCTTGCGGCACGGGGGTGGCCAGTGCGGGAATTGGCCTTATAAATGGAAAATGATCATTGGACGCGGTGTGGGTGCGAAGCTTTTCAATCAGGGCCGCTTTCTGGCGGTAGACATGGCGGTAGTCCAACGCTTCGCGGATGTCCTGGCTGGCGGCTACTCCGATTTGACCAAGGGCGGCATCGTCCAGGGTAAGGACATGCCGGAGTTGCTCTCCAAATGTTTGGGGACTCCGGTGATCGAAGAGGAAACCATTCCTTCTATTCTCTATGATCTCTGCCTGACCGCCCTGTACGGAGGCCAACACCACCTTTCCAATGCTCATGGCTTCTATGGCGGCATAGGGCAGATTGTCGTTCATGCTGGGCACCAGTATCACATGTGCATCGCTGAGGTACGCGTCTCTTTGTTCGGGGGGAATTTTCCCGATAAAGACGACCAGGCCCTTGTCGATATAAGCGGCATATTTGTCTCTGATGACTTGCCCCATGGTCTTCATCTCGGGGAAATAGACCTTGTCGGTCGCTCCTATGACGGTCAGCGTATGTGGGAAACCGTTATCCCATAGCTCCCTGAAGTATTCAAACATCTCGAATACGCCTTTTTGCGGGGACAGCTTTCCGTAAAAAACAATTTTATTGCGTTGGATAGGCGCCTGGCCAGACACTTCGGGAAAGGCATAGGGGTTCCTCAATACAGAGACCTTGCTTTGTTCCAGGTCAAAGTGCAGGCGGATCTCCCCGATCATATAGGCTGAAGGACTGATGATCCAGTCTGCGGCCTGCATACAACTCTTTTCCATTTCCCCTATCCAGTAATTGGGGTATTGATAGATCCCTTCTCTGTTATAATAAAGATATAAGAAGGCCGGGGAATGGAGGGTCAGCAAGATGGGTACACCCTGGAACTCGGGGTATTTGAGCCACTTGAATTGTAATATATAATACGGAATGGCCTGGTATTCCTGCGATTCTATGTAATCCGGTTTACCTTCCTGACGGATGGTATCCCTTACTATTAATGCAAAGGCATAACTGACCATCGCTACGGGACCCAGATATTGATGGGTGTCTCCCCTACCCGGATTGAAACGGATGACACGAATGCCCCTGTCCGTCCGGTGGTCTTCAGCTTCGACCTGCTCGTCGGGCACAAATACGGTCACGCTGTGCCCCTGTGCGGCTAGCATCCTGGCGGTATGATCGCAATAGGTACTGATACCTCCTCCGAAAAAAGGAGGATATTCGGTCGTTAATAACCAATACTTCAATCTTTGTATTTTTTTACGTTGTCATCAAATAAGGAGCGAAAGCTACGCTTGCCCGCAAGGACTTTTACAATCTGCCCGAAGCGCTTGTACCATAATGGCAATATATCGTATTCCTTGCGATAGAAATCATACAAGTTATCATAGTCGTCCTTGAATTTATGCCGGGCGACTTCGACGGTTGTTTCCGCGTTCTTTAGCCGTTCTTCCAACACCGCATACCGCTCCTGCAACTTTTGGTGAGTGGCTTTGAGGGTAAGGTATTCTGAGATGCAGGCGCTGAAACCTTCGTTGTCTTTTAGTAATTCCTGACACGATTGATAAAAGCGTTCTTCCGCAGCCTGATCCTGGAAGAACAAGGGCTCGCCGAAGGCGGCTGTCTCCAGGAATTGGGAGGCGCCAGGAGTCGATATCTCCGGCACCGCCCAAGCATGCAGACCGGGATAGCCCTGCCCTCGCAGATAACTATTCAGGGAAGCTTCCAGCGTAGAATGCGCCTGGGTAAACGCGACGACGGGAGCGCCGTTGATTTGTAGGTAACTGCGGCTGAAAAGACATAGTATGAGAGCGTCGGGCAAAGGGTCCGGGGCGGCGGGCGTTAGCAACAACACGAATGGCGATGATCCAATGATCAATGATTGGACGAGTGCCTTGGCGGGAGGCGCTCCAGCCAGATCGAATGGGACCGCGTAGGCGTATCCGGCCTCGCGGCTATTGCCGGGGAGGCGCGGTTCGGCCCCGCTCAGTACAATGACAGGTAGATATGGTCTGTTTCCCTTCATAATTTAAGCCCCCGCTACGGTATATCCCTGGCTCTGCACGATAAAACACAGCAGCCGTTCCCATGAATGGGTGACGGTTCCGTGTTCCAGGTCGAGAACGTTGCCTTTTTCGAGGCCTGAACGGATATCCAGAGGCGAATGTCGGGAAAAGAAACGTACAAATGGTTCGCTTCGGGCAAGGAACATGGTTCCCCCAATATAGTTATAGGTTTTGCTTGATAGATCGTACTGCGCTATCAGCTTCCATAAGATGGTGTCATTGGTGGTTTTGAATATACCTGCCTCGGGCACCCATTCGTTGATCAGGAATGCCTTCGCGCCTATGAGACCCACAGACGGTTTTTGTCGGAAAAGAGCCTCATTGTTTTGCAGGGCTCCTTCTTCAAATATGCTATAGAGCTGATCAAACCATAAGCCGGCGTTGATGGTTTGGGGGCTGACTTTATCGTGTAAGAAGGCAACGTACGCAGTCCGGGGACAATAATTCAGGTAATACGCCATTCCCACCAACTTTCCCCCAATATCCTTTCCCTTATTGGATGTCTTCAGGACGATAGCGGTGGGATGCGACAGGATCTCCTCCATTACTTCATCGTAGCAGCAAGTAATGATCAGGTTCGTGGCGCCATCCAGCAAGGCGCTGCACTTCTCCCGGATCCGCTGCCAGGAACCGGGATAATAAATATGAATGAATACGCTGACATTGTTCATGTAATTACCAATTGGGGGATCTGATGAGTTCGGGTTGGTCCTCGCAAAGGAGCGCCCGCATCGGCCCTGTAAAATAAGGATCTTCCTGTAGAAAGGCCGCCCATTTTCCGGACAGGTATTCGGATTCCTCATGGTAGTCATGCGCAGAGTACGGTAAGGGATATTTACGGTAATCATGCCCGGAGTGCGGGGAGGGATCTTCGTGGTAATCATGCCCTGGACGCAAGGAGGAGGGGCTTGCCTTAAATGACAATTGTGTGTAAGGGGTATATAGACATCGGTAGCCCATCTCCCGTATCTTGAAGGATAAGTCCCCTGCTGCATAAACGGGCGTGATGTAACGGCTGTCAAAACCCCCTGCCTGATTAAATATTTCTGCGCGGATGGCAAGGCAGGCGTCGGATAGTACGGATACGTCACGCAGCCACCGAGGCAGGTGGAAATAAAAAGACACGTCGGCCGGTAGCTTGTGAAAGGTCGGTCCGATCTGATGTTCACCACCGGTGGTCGCGCCGGCATAGTGTATGAAGGCCTTTTTGTCATTCACTCTTGGAGATACTCCCCCCACTTCCGGGAGGAACAACCCTTCTACCAGGTCTTCCAGCCATCCCGGGGTATCGGGACGTAGTAGGGGGTGGTAGAAAACGAGGATATCGCCTTTTGCATGGGCAGCTCCTTGTTGACAGGCCTCGGCCCAGTTGGCATTGTCGGGGCAGGTAATGAATTCGATGGAACGCGCCTCCGCTGGCTGTGAGGCGAGGGACTGAGCGACTGGTTGGGCGAGTGACTGAGGGGTTTGATGGGCGAGTGCATTGACGATAGCGGCCGGGGCTACCATTAAAATATCGTAGGCCGGATAGGACGTGGTGTTTAGCAGGTGGTGGATGGAATCTTTCAGAAGAGTGGCGGCGGCAGGCGGTGCGACGGCGGCAATGATGATGGTCACGGGAGTAGTGCGGTCGAATTCGACTTTGACGCGGTTGGCTTCGGGTAACGCGACGACTTCTCCGGATATGCCACGGCGACGGAGGGCGTCAGCCAGGGCAGCTATATTACTGGCGCGGGCGTAGGGCTTCTCGCCCTGAGAAGCGGAGCCTGCAGTGATCCCCCATTTGTAAAGGACGCGTCTTATGTGACGGATCGCGGTCGTTTTTTCTGACGCCCTAAGCATCAGGTCGTAGTCCTGGGAAAAATCATATTCTTTCCTGAATAGCCCTACCTGGCCTTCCAGGAATGATTTTCTATATACGGTCAGGTGCCCTGTATACATTCCATTGAAAAGGGTTTCTGGACTCCAATCGGGTTTGTGGAACACATCGCTCATCACTCCAGCATCGTCTACTTTGCATTCGTCTGTATAAATGATGTCGGTGGCGGGATGCGCATTGAGTTCTCTGGCGACCCAATACAGGGCGTCGGGGGCCAGTTCATCGTCATGGTCCATCAGCGCAATAAAATCATTCCGGGTCATTTCGATGGCACGGTTGGAGGCTTCGGAAATGCCGCTATTTTTTTCCAGGTAACGGATGTGGATACGGGGGTCTGCCGCGTAGGCGGCCAGGGTTTCCCTGGTGGCCGGAAGGGTGGAACAGTCGTCTACAATGCATAGCTCCCAATGCGGATACCACCCGCCCGCGATGGAACCGATCGCTCTGATGAGCAAATCGGGCCTCGTATTGTATGTAGGAAAGATGACGGATATGGACGGAAACACAGTCCATTCCTTCATGTCGTTGACTACGGTCTCTTCATCTGCGTTTGCGGCCAGGGCCAAAGACTTTCTCAGGAACTCCCGGGAAACCCTGTGCCCTGCCCGCTCCAGGAGAATATGGCGCGTATCCGTAAATGCCGAAATGCCATACTGTCTGACCGTTGCGAGGCAGGCAAATGGCAATCTCCATATGCCCTTTTCCCGGGCATATTGCAGTACATAAATGAGAGCGTATCTGCGCTTAACAAAGGGTGTATTCAGCAGGTCATCAAGTAATCTTCGATACATAAATATCCTAAAACCTTATTTTTTAGCAGCCAGGAGGCGTTCTTTTAGTACGCCCAGGAAGGTCCGTTTTACATAGGTCTTCTTGTACCATTCTATGTCGTTCTGATATTGACTGATATCATTGAGCAGCTTGTTGACCAACTGCCTGTGGCCTTCTGCGGTCTGCCTGCATTCCTGCAAAGACTGCCTAAGTTCGGCCACGGCCGTGTTCTTGTCACCCAAGCGTTTTCTCAGTTGTTGGATCTCGGTGTATTGCTGGTCTATCAGGGCCTGCTTGGACTGGGACTCACCATCCATGTGGCGGCCGATCTCATCCAGCCTGTCCTGTATCACCTGGAGGGCAAAAGTGGATGTACTTTCTTTGGAGGATAATGTTACTACATTCATAATCTATTAGATTTTAAAGGGTAGGATAATTCCGGTCAGGAACCGGCATATAATTGACGATATTGGCTATAGGTTGACTTTACATTAAATTCCTGCGCACACAATGCAGCGGAATGCATTCCCATCACCGGCAGCATAGGCCTGTTATTAAAATAGCGCATGATCTTAATCACTGCATCATCTTCACTGCGGAACAGGTCGCCGTTCGAACCATTTCCAGCCATATCCCTGTTCCCGATGCAATCGGTGAGCAGCATCGGCTTCTGCAACTCCAGGGCTTCCAGTCCTGCAAATGACAGCCCTTCGAATTTGGCTGTGGATATATACACGTCCGCCCCGGTGATGAGCGCCTTGGCCTCTTCTCCCGGCAGCCAACCGGTCACCTGTATATTCTTTGCGGTCAACAGGGGGCGGCCGTCCCCATCTCCTACCCAGACAAATTCAAACGAAGGCAACTCTTCAAAATACCGGGCGATGGCATTAAAAAGAGAGGGATTCTTCTGATAGGCGATCCTACCACTGGTTATGACGCGAAATCCATTTCCAGGTTTAACCGATGGCCGGGCTTTAGGAAGGGCTTTAACAGGAATACCGTTATTGATATTGGTCGCATCAATGCCCAGCTCCCGGTAAGCCTTCCATTCGGACAAGGAACAACAAACAACAGTCCCCCCAAACCAGGACCCCACTTTTTCCAATATCTTATACAAAGTATTGGAGAAAATCGATTGCCCTATCAGGAACGGAGCCCCGTTGGGCGTATATATCACATTTTTTATGCCAAGCGTCATGCATACCGCCCTCCCGAGGAATCCACTCTTGGATGAATGAAGGTGTACGGCATCCACGCGGCCCTCCGCATTGAGCCCCTTGAGCAGGCTGTACAATTCTCTGAAGGCCGCTACATCTTTTTTGAGGCTGATGCTCCGCCCCGCCGAATTCCAGCGGATGAACAATACATTCGCCTTGGGGAATATGCGCTTTACGTCTTCCGATTTCATCACCAACTCCCGTTCTCCATGAATGATGACATGGAAATCATCCGGCATGTTTTCTACCAGGGAATTAATAAACACCGCTATTCCTGAAGCAAAAGCTTCTACTACGTGCACAATCTTCATAGCCACTACGTTTTAAATAAGATACGGACATAAAAAAAACGCTCGTCGCCTTGGACTTAAGTCCTCCGCTAACGGGTTGTATATAATAACTTTTTTGCTTGCAAAACCATTGAATAAGGCGCCGCCAATAACAACCAGATCTTTACAACGCCTAGCGCAACGAGCCACTTGCTCTCACCAAACTGCCGGACGACTTTCATCCGGCTTCTCAACTGTGCTCTCCGGAATACGAGAGAAATACTCGACTTGCTCATTTCTTTTGTCAAAAGGCTTTCCGGGATCACCGCCACATTCCCTTGCTTCATCAGGCTATAAAAGAACCCATAGTCTTCCGCATGGGGGAAATTGTCCGGATAAGCCGGTACCTTTTCCAGTGCAGATGCCCGCCACATGACGGACGGATGTACAAAAATATTCCGGAAGTACATGCCCTTGCGGATCATTCCATGGGTCACCGGAGTTCTATACTCATATTTCGTGCCTTTTTCATAATCCTCGTAGATACACCAGGAACCGAGCAGGTCTATATCCGGATGCGCCGCCAGAAAGGCCACCTGCTTGTAAAACCGGTCGGCGGTGCAAAGGTCCCCTGCATCGAGCCTGGCAATAAAGGGAGCCACCGGCTTGTGCAGCAAGTTTTGCAGGCCAGCGTTCAAGGCAGCGGTGATGCCCCGGTTGCCCGGCAGCGTTAGTATGTCAATTTGAATGTCGGGATGTAAATGGGGAACCAGATCCTGGAGACTGATCGGCGTCGAACTGCCGTCATCAACAATGAGCATACCGAACCTTCCAGGATTATATTGAACGCTCTGAAGGGAGCGTATCAGTCCTTCCTTGTTATTGTAACACGGAATTAACAGATAAAAATCTAATGGTTCAGATATTGGCTTCATAACTGGGTTAGTACAACTAATGCAATAATATAACTATTTTTCTGCCTGTTTATTTTATATAACGTCTATTTAATAAAGAATGATTGGTTTTTATCGTAATTATTTTATTTGAATATGTTAAGGATATGGTAGAAAAAGCCTATCTTACAGGCGTTCTCCGCTCATTTCCCCCACGATTGTTTTCCATAAAAGCTATGTTTTAAACGCGTCAGTAGTAGTCCTGCTATTGATCGGGTTTCGTATGTCCGCTTGTACCAATCCACAGATGCCAGCATGCGGCTGTTCTCCTTCGTCAGTTCTGCTATCAAGCCGTCTTTTTGAGCCATGATCCCCCTCACGCCCCTTTCTCTAATGGGTAGCGCGGTATCTTCCGGATTACACTGATCGGTAGGATTGATACACTTGAAATACCTTCTTTCTTTTTCTACAAAATCAGCGACCAGGCCTTCCCTATCCGGGAAAAAATTAGCCAGGACCCTTTCCACCAGGGCATATAACCGTTCAGGTGTGTCCGCACTGGGACGCTGGAATTCCTGGATCCTCCCCAGGCAAAAAAACAGGCCCCTGCAGCATACGTAGTGAAGGGGTAAAGGCTCGCTGATCTCCCATTCCAGGTCGAACAGGCGCAAGCCTCCATTATGCACCAGCACATTGAAAGGCACCGCATCCACGTACCTTCCGTCTAAGTAGTCCACGTCTTCTACGGGCCGGGACAGGCCCTTCAGCAGGTCGTAATAAGGCCTCATCCAGTCCGACAAATCCTTTACGGACCAATTGGGCGCAGAGACCAGCTCCATCAATGCCGTGAAATGAATATCTCCCTGGAAATAAGCCTCGTCCTCCATATGTTGTATAAGCCATGGGTTCTTTGCGGCCACGGCATCGCTGTGGGTCTTCCTCCTTCTTACGATTATCTGTTGGTCGTCTCCTATTACGAATTGATTTTCCTTCGTGAAAGGCCTTTTTCTTAAAGAACTGTAGGCATAACCGATCACTTCTGATGGAATGACGGAGATGGGCGGCTTGCTGGCCACGACCAGAAAGGAATTAGACAGATCTCCCACCAGCTTGTTGGGGATCAGTTGCTTCAGCACCAGGGGCAAGGAGAAGCTGGAATAATAAGGCCTGCCCTGGTAATAATCGGCATTGGGCATGACCAGATTGGCCACGTTGAATGCGGGCGCATCCAGGTGATTTTCCCTGAGAATGATGGTAGGCATCTTATAGTCGGGAAAAGGAAAGTAAAACTCGCAATTCGGGTATCCCGAACCCTTTAACAGGTCAGCCAGTTCCTGCTTCCCGTAGGTAATGGCGGTTTCGCTGTTGTATCGGTTCTCGATGCCATCATAGGCTTTGCCTGTGTGGTCTTCCGGGGCGCCGGCCCAATACTTTGATCCCAACTTGTTTTCAATGGCAATGAGTAACACCCCGTCTTCCTTGAGAAAGGTGGCGGCCTTCTTTAGCAGGCTGGTTGAAGGATCCTCCCCCTTGATGAAAAGATTGCTGTATTCCAGTACCCCGATCAATGTCACTACGTCAAACTTTTCGTCCCAGTCGAAGGCGTCGAAATTATCATTCACCACCGTCACTGAATCCAGGTCCCTGCATCGTTCAGCTGTAATCCTGGCCCGCCGGGCACTCCCTTCCACGGCTACCACCAGGGCGGAGGACTCGCCCAGGAAACGGGTGATGGCCCCGCAGCCCGATCCGATCTCCAATACGGTCTTCCCTTCCAGGTGGGGCCTGAATGGGCGCAGGAGGTCCGCCCTTTGGGGGGAAAGATGATAGAGTGTCGGCCAATCCCTGACGTAAGCGGCCAATTCTTCAGAGCCTGTGCCAAGATCAACCGCCTGCTGAAAAGTTCTCAGCAGGTAATTCTCCGTCTCATTTCCGTCGTTGTATCCAAACTCCTCCCGGTTGTCTTTTCTTACATAAATTTCATCTACTAAATCGTAGTAGTTCGTTGGTTTCAAATTGGTTATTTTAACAGTTGGGGGTTAAAGAATTCTAATGTTTGGACTTCCGATTATTCAAAATGTTACATCGACCATAAAAATTTAATGATTTTCTTTCGATAGTTTTTAAAAATTCACCGATTATTGTAATATTATTGAGCGTTTTATTGTTATAGTGTATTGTTCGCTACCGGTTGCCTGCCTTACAATATTCTTTAAAATGCAACTATAGCTACTATGTCCAATCATCCTGATCCAACCCTACGGGCCCCTTTCCCGGCGGCCATCACCTCTAACAAAAAGGTGATAATCAGCACTTTACACAATAAATCTTCTTACTTTTTTGCAAAGCGCTGTACGGATATCGCTTTTTCCCTGTTTTTGATCTTCCTGCTCTATCCGTGGCTCATGCCCATTCTTATGGTCCTCATCAAATTTGATTCCAAAGGACCGTTCTTTTTCAGGCAAAAAAGAACCGGGTACCTTGGGAAGCCCTTTATCTGCACGAAATTGAGAACGATGGTGGTCAATGACGAGGCGGACTGTCAGCAGGCAACGGAGAACGACCCCCGCATTACGCGCATCGGAAAATTCCTGAGAAAAACGGGGTTGGATGAGCTGCCTCAACTTGTCAGTGTTTTGAGGGGCGACATGAGTGTTGTCGGACCCCGTCCCCATATGTTGAAGGATACAGAGTACTTTTCAGGTGTCGTCAAAAACTACAGCACCCGCCACCTGCTGCGCCCGGGTATTACGGGCATTGCCCAGATCAAGGGTTACAGGGGCTTTTCGGAAAGCCCGGAAAGCATTTACCGCAGGTACCGATGGGATGCCTATTACGTCCGTAATAGCGGCTGGAGGCTCGATACGATGATCCTCCGGCAAACCATTGCGCTCACGTTGCAGTACATCATTAAAAAAGACGACCCCAAGGACTTTGAGCAGTCTCCGCGGGGTGAGGCAATGATGGCGACACAATAAAAAAACCGACACCTTTTCAGGCGCCGGCTTTATGAGGCTACTAACTAAAAAAACTATTTATTCCACCAGAGGTTTGAAGAGACGGCATCGGTCGTACTGCCATTAACAGCCAGCACGGCGGCGGCCCAATTCGCTGGATTAGATGTTTCTTCATTACCGGGATAGGTAAAACGACGGGGTAAGTTGCCGGTCGCACCTGTAGGAGGATTCACGACATCGATATCGGGGTAACCCAGCCTGCGGATCTCGGTCCAGGCATCCCAGCCCCTGTTGGCATAGGCGATCCATTTCTGGTAGCCGATCTTTTGCTTCCATGAACCCGCAGCGGTCGCATAAGCCACGCTGGGCTGGGCCAGGTAGGTGGCAGCATCGGTCGTGGTTCCTCCCCAATAGGTAATAGAAGCTGTAACGGCGTTCGCGTAATAGGTGGCCGCTGTTCCTCCTACCGATATGCCGCGTTCAACGGCTTCCGCCAGCAGGAACTCGGTTTCCGAATAATCCAACAGATCTCCGGGAAAAGTGGGACTCAGCCATTGACTTGAAAACTGGGAGAATTTCACATATCCATTTCCCTGGCCGGGGGCGCCACCGGAATAGGTACCATCAATCGTTGTGAAGTAGAGGGGAAGGCGCGGATCGCTCCACCCGGACAGGGTGTTGACGATCAGGTTAGCGGGGCTAAAATCATGCCTCCCGCTGATCACCAGCGCCTGGTACACAGGATTAGCGTTGGTGGTAGGGCTTGGTTCATATGCCAGGACGCCATTGTCGGCATTCGATTGAAACACGCCGGCGGCTACTGCCTTCTGCACGTATTTGGTCGCCGTTGGCAGGTCAACGTCTGCGACTACCAAGGCCAGCTTCAGCTCCAGGGTGGCGCCAAACTTCTTCCAACTGGCAGGATCCCCCTGGTAAATCTGGTCTGATGCGCCCAGGCTACCTGAGGCAGGGTTCAACCCGTTCACCGCCGTATCCAACCGGTTGAGCAGGTCATAGTAAATGGTTTTGGCATCGTCGTAAGGCGGAAAAGGAATGGAGTCCACAAAAGCCTTGCTGTAGGGAACATTTCCATACGTATTGACGAGTAAGGAATAGGCGTATACTTCCAGGATATCGTTGATGTCTTCATCATTTCTCAGCGTACCCGGATCACTCACATCCGTAGGAAATACCTTTCCGGCATCTACGAGGCTGTTGAGTACACTCGTGGTGCCGTTGGCGTAGAGGGTGTTCCACCATCCCTGGGGCGAGTTGTCCGCCGTCAGGATATACCGGGCCTCACTTACATAGGTATTTTCTGTCCATGACTGGGCGAGCACCCGGAAAGGAGCGGTTCCCTGGTCTGTACTGTTCACGGCGTCCGAGAGGTTCTTTTCCCCGTTGAGGAAAAGACTTCCTGAAGGAACCACCTGGGGATTCTTTGTGTCGTTGTTGAGCGAACTCAGGTTCTTTGTGCAAGCCGACAGCAATATTGACGCCGACAGGAATATAATAGATGGTTTGTTCATGCCGTTTGAATTTAGAATTTCAGTTTTACGTTAAAGCCAAGTGTCCTTACGCTGGGATAGGCCCCTACCTGGAAGCCCTGGGAGCCATTCTGCGCCCCGCTGCCGGTTTCGGTACCTACGGCCAGTCCCTGTTCAGGATCGGAATAGGGCAGCTCCTTATGGATGATCCAGAGGTTCCTGCCGGTCAGGGAGAGATCCACGCCTTTGATAAAGCCCAGTTTTTCGATGCTGCGTTTGGGCAGTGAGTAGGTAAGCGCCACTTCCCTCAGCTTAATATAGCTCGCGTCATATACATAGGACCGGTCTGCAAAGCTGTTGTAGGAACTGAAGGGGAAGGCGCCGTTGTTGATGTCTGAGGCGTCTACCCGTACTGCATTGCGCTTCCCGTCGGCGGTTACGCCCGGCAGGATGATTCCTCCGCTCTTGGCATCATTGGTTAAAGGACTCCTGACGGGATTCCCCAGGTCATTTTTCCCGGCCGTTTCCGGATAAAGACCAGAGTAATCACCAAAGTCCATATCCAAGGAATACAACTTACCTCCTTTCGAGGCGTCAACGAGGAAGCTGAAGGTAAAGCTCTTGTAAGTAAAGCTGTTGTTGATCCCCCCGATCCAGTCAGGGTTCACGCTCCCGATATCGGCAAGGGCATTGGAGTTCAGGACATACTCGCCGTTGGAACCGACGATGCGCTGGCCGTTCTTGTAGGTATAATCAGTTCCCCGGATAATCCCATAGGACTTGCCTGCTTCGGCCACCAGTTGGGTATTAAAGCCGTAGTCTCCCACGGTGTAGGAAGGCTGGTTGTCATACAGGGATATCACCTTGTTGCGATTGGCGCTCCAGTTCAGATTCACCGTCCAGGAGAAATCCCGGGTCTTGACGGGCGTTGCATTCAGACTCAGTTCAAAACCCTGGTTTTGCACGCTTCCACCGTTTACAAAATAGGTGGCAAAACCGCTGGCGCTGGACGGGGTAATGGGCATGATCTGGTTGACTTCCACTGCATGATAGTAGGTCAGGTCAAAGCCCACGCGGTTATGCAGGAAGGCGGCTTCTATCCCAAACTCATAAGACCTGTTCGTCTCTGGTAATAAGTTCGGGTTGTTATTTACCACAGGGGCCGCAGACAGGGGCTCTCCATGGAAAGGAGAGACATACTGGTACGTATTGATCACACTGAATACGGGAGCGTCTCCGCCTACTTCCGCATAGTTGGCCCTCAGCTTGCCATAGGACAGCCAGGGCGCGTTGTGCAACAATTTGGAAAAGACGAAATTTCCTGACACGGAAGGATAGTAATAGGTGTTATGGGCCTCTGGCAAAGTGGAGGACTTATCCCGGCGGATGGTGCCATCCAATGTCAGCAACTCCCTATAGCTCAGGGTGGCGCCGGCAAAGATCCCATCTACTTCTTTGGTCGAACTGAACTCCGTGGGCGCTGCAGGCGTATTCACCGAATTGGCCAGGGCGTAAATGTCAGGAACGACCAATCCGCCATTGGTGGAGGCTGTTTCGGAGGAATTGTTATCCTGGCGTATGTTGCCTCCCAACAGTGCTTTGAGGTTGAAATCCTTGTTAAGATCCTTGTTGAAATTCAACAGCGCGTCATAATTGGTTTCCCCGTAATTGGCGTCATAGCGGGTATAACTGGAGGTATGCACACTCCCCTGTGCCACGTGGTATTCCACAGACTGGGCATAATTGTCCAGGGACCCCCTCACCAGCAGGTTCAGGTAATCGGTGATCTTATAATTGACGTTCAGGTTCCCGAAATACCTTTTACGGTCATCGTCTTCGGTATTCTGATAACGGTTCCAATAGATATTATTGTGATAAGCGATCGGATTGGTGGACGGATCCGTGTACCCCCCCAGCCTGTTCCAGCTTGCATTGACATCTCCCCTGAAATAATCGGCCTTTTGGGCCTTCAGGTTCACGTTGGTAGGCCACCATTCACGAAAGTCCATCATCGGGTTTTCGCTGGAGGTATAACCATACCCTGCCCTGCCCAATCCTGTTACGTCGGAATAGTTCAGGTCTGCACCCAGGGTTACCCGATCGGTCATGTTATGGGTAAAACCGAAGTTCAACAAGGTTTTGGCGACATCATTATTCGGCAAGAGCCCCCTGTCTTCGCTTCGGGTCACGCCTGCTTTGATACCTCCATGCTCATCTCCGCTCTCTACAAAAAGGCTGGTCCGGGTGGTAACGGGTGTGTTAAAGAAATCGGTGGGGTTGTGGTGAGCCGCGGGCTGCCAGGCAGTGGCTTTACCATAATTGGGGTCTCCCGGAACGAAGGCATCCCAGTTGTAGACCTTGAGGCTCGGATCGTAGGCGGGTCCGGTGGCCGCGTCTACGTCGGTTTGAACGATATTAACGGGTTGGCCGTTACTGGTGAATGTAGGTTGATAATAGAAGAAACCGCTTTGGTTGGGATAAGCGGAGTTGTATCCCTGGGAGCCATACCCTTCTCCATACTGAGTTTGGTACTGAGGCAAGGTACTTTTGTCCGGTGATCCCACGGTCACACCCGTGCTGAAGGTAATGCCCAGTCCCTTGTTCTTCCTGCTGCCCTTCTTAAGGGTCACTAATATAACGCCATTGGAAGCGCGCGAACCGTACAGGGCCGAGGCGGCGGCGCCTTTCAATACACTGACCGATTCAATGTCTTCGGGGTTGATGTCCGCAGCCGCATTGCCCAGGTCATAGAGGTTCTGGCTTTGATTCGTATTGTCGTAGGGCACTCCGTCCACGACGAAAAGGGCCTGGTTCGACTGGGTCAGGGATTTCATACCTCTCAATATGACATTGTTCGATCCTCCCGTAATATTGCTGGAAGTGATCTGCAGTCCCGCCACTTTTCCGGAAAGGTTGTCCACAAAGTCGGTATTCAATGTCCGATTGATATCGTCCCCGGAGACCTGTTGGGTAGCATAGGGTAATGAATTGCGCGTCCTTTTAATCCCCAGCGCGGTAGTGATCAGCACTTCACTCAGGCTACCCGCCGCCCGTTCCAGCGTAAGGTCCAGGACCTTCCCGGAACCCACCCGGACTTCTCTGGAGGCAAAACCTATGGCCGATATGGTAAGTGTCTCCCCCTTCTGCACATGAAGCGAAAAGGAGCCGTGAATGTCTGCAGTGGTTCCTGTCTTGTTTCCTTTGATTACAATACTGGCCCCTTCAATAGGGAGCCCTCCGGCATCCGTGATTTTTCCCGTCAAGGCCTTCTCCTGGCCCTGTGCCACAAAAACAAACGTTACCAGCAATGATAACAGCGTCAAGGTTCTTCTCATGTTATGTTAATTTTCGATTAAAGGGCAAATATCATGAAAATATCAATAGTCTACAAATTTGGTAGATTAATATTTTTTAGTAAGTTCACGCGAAGCGGACGAGGCATCGCCTTGGCAGATCGCTTCTATGCAGCGCATCGCGGATGTCTGTCGGCGCATCGCGGATGTTGGTCGATGTAGTCGGTTAATGGCGGGAGTCAGTGTGTTAGTTTCCTTCCAATGAGCCTTCTTCCAATCTCGATGGTGGCTTCTACCAAAATGTCCATATCCGCCAGCCGGGTCCGGTGATTGGTGATGGCGGCCCGAATGGCATACTGCCCGTTCAACAATGTATAGGACGGGGCGGCCTTTCCGGATTCGTGGAGCTGCATGAGCAGTTCTTTGTTGAAGGCGTTCAGGTTGTCGAATTCGTTCAAGTCGTCGAATTCGTTCCGGTCGGGCGACGGAAGCTGATGAGGGGTGTAACGGTAGCAAACAATATTCATGGATACGTCAGCGAGCAATTCCAGTTCGGGGCTCTTTCGGATGAGCTCTCCAAGGTACATGGCCTGGGCTATGTTCCGCGAGATCTGCCTGCGATATTTATCTATCCCATGCTCTTTTAATGACATCCAGACTTTGAGGGCTTTAAAGCCCCTGGATAATTCGATGCCCTTATTCGAAATCGTTTCGGGTCCACCTGCCAGGCCGCGATCGTGCGCCAGCAGGTAATTGGCCGCAGAGGCAAAGGTGCGCCTCTGCAGTGCAGCGTCTCTGATCAGTACGCAGCCGACTTCATAAGGCATGTATAGCCATTTATGCAAATCAAAGGCGAGACTGTCGGCCCGCTCAATGACTTTTAGGCTTTCTGCAAATGCCGGCGTCAGTTTGGCCATGGCCCCAAAGGCGCCATCTATGTGCAGCCAAAGATTCTCTTCTCTGGCAATCTCCCATAACTCTTGTAAAGGATCAATGGCTCCCGTATTGACGGTGCCTGCATTGGCGACGATACAAAAGGGAATCTTTCCCTGTGCGCGGTCAGACCTGATCTTTTCCCGCAAGTCATTTGGCCGGATTCGATAATGCGCGTCCACCGGGAGTATGCAAAACCCTTCCGCTCCCAAGCCTAATACCTGCACAGCCTTGCTCACGCAGGCATGTGTTTCTGAACTGCCATACGCTACCATGGGGCCCGGCATCCCGAATACCCCCTGTTCTTTGAGGGGTTCCAGCACTTTGAACCGGGCCACTGTAAGGGCGGTCAAATTGGCCATTGTCGCACCGCTGACTAATAATCCGCCTGCTGTCGCCGGAAAGCCCAGCATCTCCTTGCACCAGTCGATCACCTGTCCATCCACATACATGGGGCTGTGATCCCCAATGGTGACGTTGGGGTTCATGACGGAGGCCAGCAGATCGGCCAGGGCGCCGGTGACGGTCCCCGTCCCCAGTACCCAGGCAAAGAATGCGGGGATGAATATTACCGGTACTATATGGAAGTATGTTTTTCCGGAACGACTCGTACACTAATTCCGCGGACATTGGCTGAGTAGGCAACGGCTCCCGGAAGACGGCCTTGCAGGCTTCAGGAATGGGCGACCAGACGGGCCTCTCGCGGGCCCCGGCCAGGAAGTCGATGGCATCGTCGATGACCCGGTGGCCGAGTGCGCGGGCGCTTTCCCACTCGGAGGGGTCCAGGGTGGTTTCGGCGCAAAATAAGCCTGATACAGAACGGTAGTAGAGCACTACCGACTGGGCGCCTGAGAAAACGGAAATCAATTCAAAGTGCAGATTATCAAATCGTTTCAGTGCACTATCGAAATAAAGCCTTAAGGCCGCCTTCCCTTTGAGGGTTCCGTCGTTCTGATCCCCCCATTGCTGTACGAAGGGGGATGTAAACACGATGGATTCGTCATAATGTTCCAGAATGGCCTCCAGGTCGTGGGCATTCCAGGCTTGGATCCACTCGG
>Ga0302315_10000483_pt1 | contig 44943 bp, 24 predicted proteins | sample III_Palsa_N3_1_FD_200532 | JGI IMG/M metagenome (GOLD analysis project Ga0302315, IMG submission 200532) | Peat permafrost microbial communities from Stordalen Mire near Abisko, Sweden - III_Palsa_N3_1 | ecosystem: Environmental > Terrestrial > Soil > Palsa > Peat permafrost | place: Sweden...
GCTCGTGGAAGTGGCTCATGACACCCTACTTCGCATCCCAAGCGACACAGAGCCCTTCAACTTCATGAACTTGTTTTACATTGCCCTCCCACCTTCCACCGTCGTGACTAAACACACTGATGTCAGATCTTTGGCTCTATTTGGCACAAAATACAGGGAACAGTATGAAAGTGAGAGAGAGTACTTGAGTGATGAGTATGCGGACGAGGCTCCTCATGAATCCACAAAATTTGTGTTTGCCGACCCCGCTAACTCAAATAATTCTTCCATGGTTCAATTGTGCGCCCCGAGCGGTCCTCTGCACTACCTCTTTTTCGTGATGCCTAAAGAATACCCTCTCAAGGAACTAGCAGCAGCAGCAACAACAGTTGGGTCAACAGACCTGCCCATTCAAAAAGCCACCTGGAAGGCCACCTCACTGAGGGCCAACACAGAGCTTAATGTGGGCAGCATCTTTGGCGTCTTAAGCGGACTGGCACCAGAATGCTTTCCCTTAAATCAATTCAACGCCAATTTTTTTGCTCAACATCTGGTACCTCAGTTGAAACAGAGCACCCCGATAGATGACTACACCACCAAGTTGACAGAATGGCTCAAGAAGGTTCATGAACGAATGTATGAAACCATGAGTTCTGGGTTCGACGTGGTGGCTCCTCCAGCAAAGCCATCTGGTACAACCACAACGAAAGGAGCAACGAAGACTCTTGCCGGTGCTGCTTCTGCTGGTGCCATCACCACCACTTATACTTACACCGGACCCCCCATTCATGAAACCCCCGTCTCTTATATTTCATGGATATTGCAAGTCAGGGAGGTGATTGTCAAAGCACTCTTGCTTCTTCCTTGTGATGTCCAAATGACCAAATACAAGAAACGATTGAGGGGGCCCGTGGGTGGAGGAGAAATGGATCCATCATCATCAAGCCCCTTTCCACGGGTGCCCATCGACATCTCTCCGAACTCAGAGATCGATGAGCTGAACGAGCTGCCCCTCCTTGCAGAGATTGAGGCCAGCAAGGATTTCTCCAAATCCAAAGCTCTCTGGAGTGCTCTGCATCGGTTTATCCGACGTCTGGTTGAAAAGGTGACCATTGCCGCCTCAGATCTCATTGCCCATTACAAGAATCCCCTAAATCTCCCCGTATATGATCCACTTCAACCTGATCTTCACGGAAAGATTTTGAATTCAGCTTTGTGTATATGGCATCTGGCGGATGCTCAAAGTAAATTGGAAATCTGTGGTGCCCAATGCCTGTTTGTCCTCCAGATGGTGAACATTCACAGTGACATGCAGGATCTCTTCAAGGAGCACCGCAAGGCCACCACAGTAACAACCAAATCAGACAGAAAATTGGATGGAACACCGAAAAGACTCTATGAACATGCCATCAATGCCTGGTTCCCATTGCCCAATTGTGTGTATTCCAGAGAGAAGGCCATAAAGAGTGCCAAACAGGGGCTCATTGCTATAGCACAAACCGTGCTGTCCCACAACCAGGTGGTTGACTGTGACTATGTGAGAAATCAACTTGCCTCCAGAGATCTGTACAACATCACCATCCCAGGTCTCCTGGGTCAGGCCAGACACTGGGATCATCTTGATCATATTGAAAATGAGGACAAATCACCACACGTGTTGACCATGGCCCTACTTATCAAGAAGTTCATAACCCTCTCGGTTCTCATCAAAGACCACAACTCCCACTTGGCCAGAAACCACTTTCCCTTGGGGCCAGACTACATTTTTGGCGCAGGACACGCCCACGTTGGAATCGATGAGTGGCTCAAGGAAAATTGTACAGATGATCAACTACTCTCGTTTGTTGGCGATGGCTACTTTCCTTAAGACTCACCTTGTTTTTCATTTCACACATTTTTTTTCTCTCGACAACCACAAAAAAATGATTGAATGCAAAAAAACCTTTGATGGGGGGTGTGTGCACGAAAAAAAAACGATGATATTAAAAAAATTGAATGCTACATCCATTTTTCTTTTTCTTTCTTTCTTGTGTATCTCACCTTTCCTTCTTCTTCTTCTTCTTTTTTTGTCTGTCCATCTTGCATTTTCCCCCCGTCAGCTCGTGTGATCAAATGGATCCCGAGTTTGAGTTTGACCCAAACAACTTCCAGATGCCCACTGGAGATGAAGTGGACGAGAAGGAAGCAGCAGGTGATGATGGTGGTCATGTTGGTCCAACACGATTGTCACCCTTGCGCAAGAAACCCAAGATGATTGAACTGTCACCTTTGGTCCCTCGCCTACATGCATTCCAACACTCATCGCTACAAAATTCTGAACTCAAAGAAGAAGAAATGGAGGAAGAGGAAGAGATGAATGACACTCCAGAGGTGACAGTTGCTCGTCTCTCTGTCACTCACCCCTCAACAACGATTATTCCTATTGCTGTTGCTGCTTCTGCAAAACGTCCTCGTTCAAGGATCCCCAAGTTAGCTACAACAGATACAACAAGATCTTCCCCATCCTCTTTATTGACGAGCACGTTCAGAGCTGATCCTCTAGCCATCAGGCAGAATGTGGAGAAGAGGAGAATAATTCTTGCAGAAGAAGAACAAGACGAACAGGCAGGCTTGCGTGTAGCCCACGAATTGCTTCATGGCAGGGTACTTCCCTTGAAATTGAGACCTTGTTCAGTGAACCCCAAGATGCTTAAGTATGCCATGCTCGCAGGTTGTCTCCCACCTCCCACCAGTCTGCTCATGAAAACTACTTCCATGTCTTCACCTCATATTCAACCACACCAGCAGACACGGACGTTCTTGTCCTCTTCCTCTTCCTCCGCAGGCCCCAAGACTACCAGCCAATTGAATTTAAAGAGAAATTTTAGAGCTCGTGGTTTGAACAGTGACATTGCTTGCAGTTCACCCGACTGTAAGTTTACCTGGGCTTGTAGTTACAAGGTCCACCCTCTGTGTTATAATCAACATGATCATGACAAGGAGGAGGAAGTTGAGGGGAGTCATGAAGAAGAAGAGAACGGCGATGACGACGACTGTCGTGGTGATGGTGGTGCTAAGTCAACATCACCATTGCCATCATCATCGTCATCCTCCCAACAACAACGGCAGCAACAATTATTCAAGAGAATCTTGAACCCAGTGGGCATGGTTCTCCGATTGGAAGGTGACTGGCCAGAAGATCAGACCACAGGTGGTAGCGGTGGTCCCAAAGAAGGCTTATGTTTGATGTGCGAACAGTTTGATATTCATGTTTATTCAAGAACCCTGCAGGAAGATGCTCAGTTCACCCAAGATGTCCAACGAGCTGTGCAGTCTGGTGGTCCTCGCCCTCATCTCAATTCCTACAAAGTTCAGGTATGTGAACCTGGTGGTTTTTATGAACGTGACCTGGATCACCCAAGTCCCTTTGTGAGTGGCCGGGTACCTGTTTACAATCTTGAATCTTTATCCTGCGCCTACTACCTGCCAGAGACAGACTTGATCTATCCTTGCAGGGACTCTGACAATGTGCCCGCTTTACTCAAGCTTGGGGCATTGCCTGCCTTTATTCCTGCCTGGGAGTGTTTTCTTAGGTGGGGCAACGTAGAGGGGTTGTCCAGCTCACCCACAAGTGATCTGAGACCGTTCCGACACTACTCCATGTCCGAGTTCAGACAACAAGGTAAGATGATGACGATGACAACGTCAACAACACAATTTGGCAGGTCTCTCAATCAAGGGCCACTCAGGTATGATCCTGCCAGACCTCATCTTCCACTGACCTCGGGACGTTTGCTCCACCATAGGGAACGGTCTCAGCTTGATCAACACATCACCAGTACCACCACATTCTCATCCCTTTCTGATGGTCAATCCTCACACCCTGCACCCTGCCAGTCGTCGTCGTCGTTGGATTCAAAGGAACGGTTCTTCCAATCCACACCACACATCACCACCATCCTCGAGTGGTTCAACTATCCATTCTCCACCCTGGTGGACAATCTTTCTCGAATCAAGAACTTCCCTTTGAGTGTCATCAGCGGAGATGCTGGTGGTAGCAGTGGTAGTAGAAGCGACAATGATAATGACAATGAAAACGACAAAGACCATGTCACGAAAGAGGGTGAAGATGGACTCATCAATTCTCTCACGGCCGTGTTGGTCATGTGCCCCAAGATTGTGGTGGCACCTTTCGAGCCAGCAGACAGATTAAATTATGAGGAGGTTTTTACCACGGGTAATCCTGGACGACTCCTTAACCTGGCTGCTAATCGATATCCTCACCATCCTGTTCCATCGTCGTCGTCGTCATCAAAGGAAGGTGGTAACAGTTATTCTGTTTATTGGGCCCTGTTGGCCTCCAACTGGACACTTCATAAATTGGAAGAACAGCAACAACAGGCTAGAGAATACACACTATGGGGTAAAGAGAGACTGGCCCATCATCTCCGAAGACATGAACCCTTGTTGCAACTCTACAAAAGTCTTTTTGTGGAATTGGGGAACAGGATTCCCTTTGATCATGAAGTGTACAGTGCCATGTCCACCCGTGACCCTGGGATTCATCCAGATCGAGTTTTTATTCCAGTGACCCTGGGCCCAGGTGAGGATCTTTCTGGTCATTTGACAGAAATGGGTACCACCTCACTACTTCGTCCAGCCAGAAATCTCTTGGCGAGACTGGAATCCCTTCTTGAGCCACATGCACACTCATCACCACTCTTGCCCATAGACATCCCGGGCGATGATGCTGAGGGCAGCAGCAATAATAACAACGATCATTTATATGGAGACAGTGTCATTCCCTTGGCCAACTGGCTGCTTTTTACTTCAAATTTCTCAACCACCTCTGATCAACAGCAACACCAACCGCCATTGCCACCACTTCGCCGCCATCCTACCAAGGGAATATTAAAACGGCGTGCCACGGGTCAACAGTCACAAACATCACCTACTCCACGTACTCCTCTCCCACGTGAAGATCATCTCAACGCCACCACATCCAACTCGGGTCCACGGACGAGTGACAAGATTCAACAAGATCACCACGTCTTGAGATATGCCCGAGAGGGACTTGAACACCTCCATTCAGAACTCAAACTCGAGGCTCCACCACCTGATGCCGAACGCAGCTGTTCAGTCATGGCGGCCATTGGTCTCCGGTGTCTGGTGGCCAAGCGACTTCACGAACGCCTGCTGAAAGTCATCCAAGTCATCCTTGTTACTCAAAATCAAAATCAAAAAACCGGCGCAACTCTAACCAACACAGTGGAGGAGATGTTCAAGAGAGAATTGGCGGCCAATCATCTTGATCAGCAAAGAGAAAGAAAGAATAAAGAGAAAGAGACAAACGGTGACATAAATTCAAGCACTACTGCTGCTGCTACCATGGTCTGGGAGAGTGGCGAGCTTACCATCATGGATGCGGTGAGGTGTTATCAAGCTGGTCAACCTTTACCCTCTAAAGTAGACCCATTGAGCATCACTTCTCTGGCCGTGGGCGGCTCCTTGGCTGTCATGTTGGGATATTCACCCGACACAGGATGGGGGAGAGAAGGTCCAAGAGCACCCACAAAACATCTGGGTGGGGAAACAGAGAGTCCCCTACATCTGGTGGTTCCCGAAGCCCTCAATGAAATTTGTCCTCGACGTCCACCTCCTGCTCGCAACCACAATAATGGCAACAACAAATCCTCCTCAGCCGTCAGGCCATCCAGATCTTCCTCTTCTAGGAAAACCAACGCTGCCGCGACAACAGCAACAAAGGAAGAAGAGAAATCAAAACCAAAATCTATCCCTGTTTCAGTTTTGCCATCATCATCATCACCACCACCATCCGCATCACCCACTCGAATGTTGGAATCGCTTGATGCCTTGCGAGCCAGACAAATCCCTCACTGGTCATCATCATCATCATCGTTGAATTCTAACTCAACGACAACGACTGCAACAACAGGTTGGCCCAGGATGATCGATCTATCGTCTGACAAGATGAACCATCACCACCACAGTCTTGCTGGGGATTTAAGACAGTGCCTGAGAGCTCTGCTGGACTTGAAAATATTTGTGTCGAGTCACATTAATCTGATCATGATCACCTTAGAGGTGATAGAGGGTGCCTCTTTACCCCAATTACTGACAGACGAGTTGGTGTGTGGTCATCATCTTCGACTGAATGTCGATTCGCTGGCAGGCATGATCTGCACCAAGACCAAGAGGTGTGAGGGTCAGTGTGTCTGTGTCTTCAATGAAAGCCTCCTACCTGCAGATCAAAGAGGGGTGGGACAATCACTGCTTGACATGGCACCTTGTTTGCCAGAGAGTGTGCCCAGCGAGCGCACTCAGATCAATGTGGTCCCTGAATTATCTAGACTCCTCAACAGACACAATTTGACAGTTGAACATGGCGATCTCCCTAACTGTGGCGCGCCACTGAGAGCCATCATCTTGTTGATGGAGGCTCTACAAGACGGGAGAAGAATTGACAGTCAGACGTGGGATTATTGGGCTGGACAATCTGTGTGGTTCATGGATCTTCAGGAATCTGTGATGAGGGGCCGCATGACTTATCTGCCCCAGAAATTGGATGTGTTGAATGATCTGGTGGACATGGAACGTCTCAAGAGATTGAGGCACTCTCCACCTAAAGTCAAGAGATTCAGAATTGCCTCCACTAAACAGACAGATATCAACACAGCCGCTGCCATTCACTCGGCTTCTGCCTCCTCATCCTCCAAGACGTCCAAGTCCAACAACAACAACAAACCCCAGATGATAGATCCTCCTCTTCCTCCTCCATCTTCAGGTGATGACAACGACACCATCGTGTATTATGACAGTGATGAGGGTGGTGATTCATTCAAAAATAGAGGGCAACACTCTTCTACCTCTACCTCTACCTCTTCTCGCAATGTATCTGAGTCGCTGCTACCCATCCAATCTTCTCACAAGGAAATCAAGGCAGCTAAAAAGATTACTCGTTCCACTCATGTTCATGATCCTCAAACAGAGTTGGACCCCGAGACGGATCGATATTCTGCCATCGTGAGGGAATGGTCACGCAGACACCCTGCCCTGATTGAACTGGGTCAGTTGTTGGTGCTGAAAGAGCTACTGGATCAGGCACCCTGGCTTATGCCATTATTGAGACATAAAATGTGTGCACCCGAGACATTACTCATTTGTGCTCAGAACCTGGCTCTTGACATTAGCTTGGGCACGTGGGATCACGAAACGCATGGGTCTCACATAGCCACTCAACTCACTGGGCTTCATACAATCATTGAAGGTAAATCTTTTGTAAGGGACACCTTATGCACCACCACGGGTCTACAGAGCGCTTATGTGACCCTCAGTCTAAATTCATTGAGGGGATTGGGCAGGGTGGTCAGGCATCCACGAGACTTTGCCCCCTTCCTTGCCACTGAACTTCTGGACGCCTCCACCGACCTCAAAGGTCCCACACCCCTCTCCTTTGACCGCTCTATCGTCTCGGGCAGATTCAAGATGGCACCTGAGGTTACTGCTACTACTGCTGCTTCTACTGCAGCTGCTGCAACGACACCGATATCGACACCAAAAAAGAAAAATGGTGGTCACGGCAAGAAGAAGGATGGTCAGGATGGTTTCACTCACCTGGTCACTCCCACAGAACTGTCACAGTCTCCTGATGATTACGAGTTTATGAAAAACAAAAAGTTGAATTATCCCTGGGAATACATTCATCAAGGTCATCGTAATCACATGGACAACTCTCTTAATGTTGTGAAAACACTGAGTCAGAGAGAGCATGTTGATGTGTTGGAAGCCTCTAAACTTTGCCGCACCCCGGGGGTCTTTGAACCTGCACTCTGTGGCCTATCTCATGCCACCGACTCTGTCACATCATTGACAACAGCAGCATCCGACAGCGAGGGACATCATCATCATCATCACCTCAGCCCCACAGCCATAGAGACTCATGTCACTAAAAATGTGATGCTGCAATGGCTTCTGGGTGTTCCCTTGCATCTCTTGCGAGGTGTGCTGAAGAACTTTATCCCCACCACGTCCTTTGTCAGACTCTACATGTTGGCCTCTACTCTCAACCATGTCTGTCACACCAATTCTGACCCCCTTGATTTTACTGCCATGGATTTTGGTGGTGGTGATGGTGGTAGTGGTAGTGATAAACATAAAGAAGAGGCCACAGACCCACCCACTCATGACAATGAACCTGTTTCTTATTCTGTCTTGTCACCCTCGTCTTCACTCAAGTCACCACAACCTCAGGTGGCTGTATGCACCACGGCCAAAGTGATTCACACTTTATCCACAAAACCCCATGGATCCAACCTTCTCTCGCTCTCCACTGACTTGGGCATTCCCTTCCGAGTCATCAAATCATCAGGATCTCGAAAACCATCCCCCTTGGCAGCAACAACTGATAGCAACAACAGCAGCAACAATCATGGCGGTGACAATGAAGATCCATCATCATCATCTTTGTTACCCAAACTAAAGTCAGAAACGGGAAGCAGTGGCAGTAGTGGTGGTGGAACCACAACGTCCACCTGGAAGATTCCAGCCATTCTTGAAGAGGCACTTAACTTGGCTGCGGATGATTTAGATGATCTGGATGATTATTATCATTATAATGAGGACACGAATATGGGTCACGATTCTGGATTGGACAGAGACAGAGACAGAGATCGCTTTGAACTCAGACTGACTGACCTTGGATTAGGGTTGGATGGTCCACCATCATCCTCATCGTCTTCGTCTTCGTCAAAGAGAAAATATGGAGACTCGTCGATGTCGTTGGAGGATGCAGAAAGAGAAGAAAACAGTCTCGCCTCCTTGGAGGAGGGCAACACCAACAACAACAGTCAGCAGAGTGTGACATTGACACCTCCCTCTTCCTCAACTGGTGGCGAGAGTCAGGTTGTACCATCACCCTCTCTCAAAAAAATCAAAGGAAGACCTGAGGATCATATTCGAAAGATCATGTTGGCTAGTGCCAAGAGGGGGCCGGTGGAATTCAAGACATTAGGGTCACTTGGGAGCATGTCTCTCAGTGCCAAGATGGAATGGCCCTTTGCCCAAAACAAGTTGCAGTGGACCACCATGACCATTGAAAATGCCATCAGCGAGTCTGGCATGAACCTCATTATGTCGGGGAGGTTTGCCAAACCAGACACTTCACCTTCAACTCTGGGAACAGAGATGGAGGTTGCTTCTGCTGCTGTTGTTATTGAACCCTTGCCGCATGGCGGTGGAGGTGTGAGAGGTGGTCATACTAATAATAACAATAATAACAACAACAAGGTCTCGGACGCACACTGTCTTCAATTGGCCCCACTCCACATCATCTCTCAGTGCAGTATGTGTGAGACCTTGTTCTGGCAGGATAAATATGCCCATGGCCCATGGCCCGGTACCCGGTGCAAGAGGTGTCGTCACCCGGGTCACCCTGAAGAACTCACCAACTGTATGAGTTGTACAGAATCACTCACCCTCTCTCATGTACACTTTGTGCGGAGTGCCATTGATGGAATTTTTTCATGGGGAAGCTTTGAAAGTCCAGAGTCCACCTCTACCATGTCGATGTCGATGATGAATGGCGATGAGAGTGAGAATGATTTTATTTTGACAGATGCAGCAACATCCACATCCACACTCTCTCCCTCTCGAGTCTCCATGGCCCAGCGGAGACGAGGTTTTAACAACAACAACAACACCACTACCATCAAAAACTCGCGTGGGGCGCTCAACCATCCATCAATCACTGCAACATCATCTTCTTCTGTCACTACCACTGCGACAAAGAGATCATCTTCATCGTCATCCGCCTCTACTTCTACTCATGTGGCACCCAGTGTGGTGGCTGACAGGTTAGGGTTTGAATCGGACATGGTGATGACCAAACTGGTGTCTTCTGTTGTTGTTGGAGGAGGTGGAGGACATCGCGGTGATTCATTTTATGGTCAATCATCTACTATGGAGAGTGAAACTATCACGGAGGTATTGGTGGATGCCATTGAACTTCAAAAGACTCATGGGGATGCAACTTCTTCTTCTTCTGCATCAACTGTTCATGTAGAACAGGGGGGTGGAGACCAGTATCACGCAAAAGAGGTTCCTCGGATCACAGAGGAACTGCTCATCCCGCGATTCAATAGTTACCTGAAATCCAGGGCCAAACCACCTAAACCATTGGCCTTTGGTCTGTTCATGCCTGTGGAATCTGAACCCTTCAATCGATGCTGTGCTTTTTGTCACCGTTGCATGATGAACAAACCGCACATCAGTCAAGCCATCAGCTATTCTCACCGGACCACCTATGAACAATTCTTGATGTTGAGCACTACACTCAACTCGGCCAGTCTGTTTTCATGAACCCCCTCACCCCTACACACACCCAAAGAGAGAAAAAAGTTAAAAAAAGTAAACTCAACTCCCTTCTTTATTTTTATTTATTCATTTATTTATTTCCATCATATCCTCTGAGGGCATCAAAGAACTCGGCAAAGGTTAGATGTTCAAGGTCAGATGCGTAGAGAGTGGCCACGGCCAGGGTGAAGTCAGGTCGGTGGAGAGTGGTTCTGTTTACGAACGTGCTGATGAATTCAGCCTCATAGCCTGAGACACAATTCTTCCTGGCCTCATCAATCGCAATGATCATGTTGGCAAACTCGGGGTCATCCTTGCTGGTGATGGAGAACCTGTGCTCCATGTCCTCAATGAATTTGGTGACAGTAGGGTGGTTGTCCTCCACGAACTCACCCCCCTCTTCTCCATCCACGGACATGTTGCTGTTACTGTTCTTTTTGGAACCACCACCTCGGGCAGGTGCCTTGTTGGTCGTAGTTGTAGCAGTAGAGTTGGCTCGAGCCCTTGAGGCAGAACCAGCGATGGGTCCACCATTCTTTGTCTTGGTGACACCGAGAGAGGTGAATCCCATAGAGGTGAGAGAGGCAGGTTTCCTAGTAGATGTCTTGGAAGGGGCACTGCCAACTTGCTGCTGTTGAGAAGAAGACATAGGTTTTTTTTAAAAAAAGAAATAAAGAAATAAAGAAAAAAAAGGAGAAGTGGAACAAAGTTTTTTGTTGCTTGTTCTTTATTGTTGTTGTTAAATGTATTTCCTGAGAGAGCCAATCACTTCTTTCTGGTAATGCGCTGAACAATGTCAAAGTCGCGTGTCCTGCAGTGAGGACACTCTGTCAGCTTCTCCACGCAGACCCCACAGTAGTTGAGATCACAGAGAATATGATCCTTCACAGCACCTTCCTAGTTTCCATTGAGCTTGTTGGTGGTAGAGAGGGCGGCGGTTTGGCGGCAGATTTTGGAGATTTTGTCACCCTGGGCGTCCACTCGATTGCACATAAGCTTAAAGGTGACCTGGCTACTGTCATCTTGGTAACAGATGAGACAGGTTCTCTCAGATTTTATCTCTGTCTCTGTCATCCTTTGGGTGAGATCATGGATGATGGCGTTGGCTGTGACAATGCGGGGTGTAACATCTTCCGCAGTTGGTCGAACATATGGTCGAGAGTGCACTCTGGGATGACCATCTACGATGTCAAAGAGTTGAATTCGGTCATCGTCAATGAGACGGGGAGGTTGTTCAACGTCTTCGTGGTGAGTAGGAATATCGACGACGACGTCAGCAGTAGATTGCATGACTTGTTCAAGGCGACGGGCAAACTTCGCAGGCAGTGGTGTGAGCCGGTCCACCCTCAGAGGTTCGCCCTTTAAGCGACATCCCGTGCCAAAGTTCTTGCCATCCATGTTCTCAAAGTCACAATCATTACCAAAATTGGTTCCTGCAAGGTTCACGATGTAGCACTGTGATCCGTGATTGTCACCAAGCGCATCAATGATAGTGCACCTCATGCCATGGTTGGTCCCCTGCAAATTTCTGATTTTGCAATCGTCTCCCTGGTTGGCGCCACGCACAACAATGATGTTCTTCAACCACATCACGTTCGTGGCACATTCTTCCTCAGGAGGGAATGGGAAGGGGATATGACATCCTCTGGGTGACTGCGCGGCGAAGTTGACGTCGATAGGTGTTGTTGTTGTTGTTGTTGTTGTTGTTGTTGTTGTTGTTGTTGTTGTTGTTGTTGTTGTTGTTGTTGATAGATGGGGGTTTTCATTGTGCCATCTGGCTTGAGGGAGTGGAAGGCGAACATTCTTGATCAGCAAAAAAAGCGAGAGAAGAGATGGAGAGAAAAAAAGGAATGAAGGAGTGAAGAAAGGGAAGGGGGGGAGGAGATTTGAGTTTTGTTTTTTTGTTTTCTTTAATATCATCATGTTTTTTTGGTGAACACAGTGCTGGCAAAAAAAATCACTTCTTTTTCATTTTGACGATGGACATAACAATGTCAAAGTCACGCGTTCTGCATTGAGGACACTCTGTCAGTTTTTCCACACAGGCCCCGCAATAGTTGAGGTCACAGAGGACAAGGTCTTTTGCGTTGCTACTGCTACTATTGCTTCCTCCCCCTTCGCCTTTGGTTTCAGTAGTTGGACGACGGCACATTTTGGAGATCTTATCACCTTGGGCGTCCACTCGACTGCATACTAATTTGAAGGTCACCTTGCTGCTGTCATCGTCGTAACAGATGAGACAAGTCTTCTCGGGTTGGGTTGCCGTTGTCTTTTCCATCTTTTTCTTGGAGGTGACGGAATCGGTGATGGAGACATGGGTCGCCCCAGTGGGTGGAACGGAGACAGGGACATGAGAAATAGGAAGAGGAGTCACATTTCTTGTAGGAACAACCACAGCCACAGTCTGCTCAGTTCGAGGGAATCGGAAGACCTCCTTGGGACCACCCTCTTCGCCGTCCACTTCCATGAGGTCACAGTCGTCATGATCATCATGGACAGGGATTTGGATAGTTGGTTCGCCTCTTTCGGGTCTCGTTTCCAGTTCTGCCTGCCAAAACTCCGATACTCCCATCGGTCTTGTAACCCTAACCCTCTCAGGCATGTTTGATGCTGCTGATGCTAGTAGTGCCGGCGATTCCCAGAAATTATCCGGGTAACGATAGACAATGTCTGGTCTTGCTTTCCAGGAAGAATTCATCAATTCACTATGGACGGCTTGGGGATTAACAAGTGTTCTTCTCTGCTGCTGTTGTTGTGACTGTTCCTCCTGCGGTGGTGGTGGTAACAGAGAAGGAGTGTGAAGAGGAGACTCTTCGGCCACCAAGGGTACACCCTTTAGACGACATCCGGTGGCGTAATTCTTGCCGCGGATGTACTCAAAGTCACAATCCTTGCCATAATTGTTTCCCTTGAGATCGTAGATGAAACATTCTTGGTTCATATTGTCGCCGTAGACGTACATGATGGTGCACCTCGAGCCATAATTGTTCACGTGCAGTGCTCCAATTTTGCAATCTTCTGCAAAATTGTTGCTTGACACCACGTTGATGCAAAGTCCCCTGTGATTGTTACGCTCCACACGCTCTATGACATCTCGGTGATGTACGAGACAACCTCTCTTTATGCCAGTGTCCCACACTTGGGTATCAGCGTAGACGTCGAAGGTGTAAGTGGGTGTCGCCCGTCTCTTTGTCTCGGATCGTGTGGGTAGAGAATGCTTGGGTGTGCCATCAGGTTTGAGCGCTTGGAAGGCAAACATGCTGGATTGTAAAAAAGGAAGGAAGGAAGGAAGGAATTTTTTTGAAAAAAAAGAAAGATAAACAAAAAAAGTTGGATAGATAGATAGAGAGCGTGTGTATGGAAAGGGGAAGGAAGGAAGGAAGGAGGAGAGAGAGTGTATGTGGAAAAAAAGAAAATGTCAATTGCGTTGGATTTTTTTTGCCTTTCATTCATTCATTCATTCATTCATACATCCATCCATCCCCCTCCCTGAAGTAACAACAGAAGATGTTGTCTGTCTTTTTTTTGTCTTGTCATTGTTATCATTATTTTTGAGTGGAAAAAAAGAACCACTCTCATTTTTTCTTTTCGAACAAAAAAAGGTGACAGATTGGAGGCACAATTTCGAGGGAAAAAATGGACTTGAACATTGACGATCTGATTAATGAATTGCAAGCAAAGGATAACAACAACAGCAACCATTCGACTGCGTTTGACAATGGCGACGACGAGTTTGATGCACTTTTCGGCAATACATTATCACCTCCATCTCCACCCCCACCAGGCAACACTGGAAGCATGGATCGACCTGTCCTAGATTTTGACTTGGATGCGTTGATCAACCCGCCTTCTCTGAACTTCAGTCAGTTGATCGACGACCACGACCACGACATGGGATTTGACAATGGTGATGATAACGACGACGATTCAGAATTTCCAGAAGTGAACGAAATGTTCAGACAGCGACATGCTGAGTTGGAACGACTCAATCATGTGGCCATCACGGAACGTCTCAAAGACCCCAAGAAACCTCTCCACCCTGGCAAGCCTGTGGAGTTGCGAGAGTATCTTCGATTCATGCCCTCTACTCCAGAACTTGATGGAGGTGGTGGAGGTGATATAACTGCCAGAAGCAACAGTAGTAGTAACAGCACCAACAGTTCTTCTGCTGCCGACACTCGAATTTATCGATTGTTGTATTTGAATGACACCCTCATCTTTGATGTGGTTCGTCACAACATTGTTCGTGGCAGCATGCTGGACCTACATCTCATGGCCAAGTGGTACATGAACTGGCTTCATTACTCAAAACAGCTTGACCCTCAGGCACGAATCTTGGCCAACCTCTTCCCCGTTGGATTGGACATGGTGCTCTATCATCTGGTGCATCCACACTTTGCCCGCACACGAGATTTTTATTTCAGAGATACGGGAGAGATTGAGTACACAGTGGACGAGTTCGGTAATGAGCATGGCACACGAATTGACAACCGAGGCATTGACACTTTGGATACCAGCAGATGGGTCATGGTTCGTGATGATCGTTACACTCGATTCGGTAAGTGGGCCGAGAAGAACTTGCGCAACGACAAGATTTTGCTGAGTCTCATTCACAGGATCACCTATGATCTTGAGATGGCCAGAAGAGTCATGACCATGGATCGTTTCGATTCTGCCTATCGTGATGAGGACCTGTACTCCAAGGAGAAGGTGGATCCTGACATTTCCTTTGCCGCCATGGTCACCTTTCATGGTATTCCCCGTGTCATGATGAGACACCTCGCGATAGCTTACAAGACTGCCTGTACCACAGACAACTTTGTCTCCAACGAAGCCTGTCTCATGAACAGTCATCTGGTAGACATTGACTACAAATCTCACATCAAAGACCCACATCGTATGGTCAACAAGCTCACCACGGTTCACAGAGTGCAATTTGGAGTGAGAATGATGGACAATCATTTCACTGATCAACATTATGCATGGGTGGGTGAGGAAATACCCGTGGGTCTCCTCTTCTTTTTGACCACCTGTTGGAACACACAAATGCTGCTTCATGAAGCTCACAAGGCGAACATCAGCACCTCCACGACAGATGAACAGAAAAAGATCGCCACGGAACTCTTCCAGAAGGGTATTGACAGAGATCCAGAGAGCCAGGTCCTCTTTCAATTATACCACCTCTTCTTTGACATTCTCAAATCTTGTCTGCGCAACACGCTGAGGCACAAGGTCATCAATGAGATTGGGGGTACCGCAGAAGAGATCAAGGTGGCATTCCAACGACGTTATCTATTCTACTGCCTCTTTGGCTGCACACCCGAATGGCTCATCAGTCACATGGAACACAGACCACTGGACCAATGGCGCGTTTCCACCCCGGGAAGGGATATCCATCATCGCATCATTAATTTGAACAATGCCTACTGACCCCCCTAACCCTGCCCTCCCTCCCTCCTCCCCCCTCTTTTTTTGTTTTTTTCATTCTGACATTGATAAAGGAAAAAAAAGTGACCAGGTTATTAACTTTTTGTTGTTGTTGTTGTTGTTAACTGGTCTCCTCCTCCCCTTTCCCACTTCTTTATATTTTTTGGGGGGTTTCTCACCAGATCTTTTTTTTCTCTCCCTCTCTATTTTTTTCTCTTTCTTTATTTTTTTCAAACATCTTGTCTCCTCCTCCTTACCCAAAAAAAGGAAAAAGAAAAAAATCGCAACTGTTGTTGTCGTCGTCGTTGCAGCAGCAAACTGTTAACCATGGAATCTCAGATGTCAGTAGACATATTGTCACCCCTTTCGCGCAAACATCTAAGAAGCGATGATGACAATGATGACAACAACAACAACAACAACGATGGTGGCAAGAATGATGTTGTTACCACTCTCAAGGATCTGAAGAAGCAGAAGACGGAAGGGGATGTCATTACAACAACCACGGCTTCTGCTACTGCTGCTGCCACGGTCGCATCGGAACCCCATGACAATGACACCAAGAAGAAGACAATGAAGAGGGACGAGACAAAGAAAAGGAAGCGTGCGTCCTCCTCCTCTGTGAAGCAAGGAAAGTTTGTGTCTTTCCAGACTGCCAGTGATGACTCACATGAACCTGCCTCTCTGAACGATTTCACCAAGGTCCACGGATCTGATTATGCTCCATCAGAAACAGGTGCTGAGTGCGGAGATAGTGAAGAGGAAGAGGAAGAGAAGTACGATGAAGACTTGGATGTGGATGAGTACAACTATGATGCCCGGATCCTGAAGCGAGCGGTCCAGAGTGCATTCTCCTCTTCCGCTGCTGTCAATGATACTCCACCCTCCACTGCAGAGACCTCTCTCTCGTCACCACCACCCTCTTGCTCTACCACTGAGAAGACAGGTGGTGATGATAATGACGATGATGATGATGATGATGATGATATCTACACCCAATATGTGATTAATCGCAAGGGGGAACGTGAGGAGTTTGACATCAAAAAGATTCAAGATCGCATCAAACGCTGTGCCGTGGGTGCTCGTGTTGACCCTTTCCCTGTCATCAAGGATGTGGTGGACGGTCTGGTTCCGAACATCACCACCACAGAGCTGGACATTATTGCCATTAAGAGTGCCAGTGGTCTGAGCATTGAACAACCAGGATACAAGAGACTGGCCGCCAGGATTTCCATCAGCAACCTCTACAAGCAGACCCCCGATACCTTCTACAAGGCCATGGAGATTCTCTTCAAGGGAAAGATGATCTCTCGCATGCTTTGGAGGCGCATCAACCAGTTCGGGGCGGAGAGGCTCAACAACCTCATCAGGCCAGAGTTGGATGACCGCTTTGACATCTTTGGGTTTGACACCTTACAGAAAGGTTACCTCATGCGCTTGCCCAAGAAGAAGGGTGAGTCAGGTAAAGGTGAGGTGGTGGAGAGGCCTCAGTATATGTACCTGAGAATCGCCCTCATGTTGTGTGGTGGTAAGTTCGATGATGTGGTCACCTGTTATTATTTGCAGGCGACTCACAAGGTCACCTTTGCCACCCCGACCCTCTGCAACATTGGCAAGAGGCGTGGTGGCAATGCCTCCAGTTGTTTTGTGATGGACATCCCGGGTGATTCCATGGAGGGGATTTTCCAGGCGATCAAGGATCTGGCTGTCATTGCCAAACGTGGTGGCGGGGTGGCCATCAAGTTCAATCTGAGGGTCAAGGGGACCACCACCTCAGGTGGAGTCATTGCCTCTGGCAACTGTAGCTTTTTCAAGGTTGCGGACAAGACGGTGGAGAATGTCACTCAGGGTAACACGCGTTCGGGTGCCATGGTGGGTTACATTGATGTGGCCTGCACCGAGTCACCTGAGTTTGTGGCCATGCGCGATGAGAAGATTGTTCCCGAGGAGCGCATCTTCACTGCCATGACCGCCTTGTGGATGCATGACCTGTTCTACAAGCGTGTGGAGGAAGAAGGGGTGTGGTCTGTTTTCAACCCAGGCAAGTTCCCTGAACTCTTTGACCTGTGGGGACCCGCGTTTACCGCACGCTACGAGGAGCTTGAGAGGTTGGGTCTTTACGACAAACAGTATCAGGCTCACGAGTTGTGTTTTGAGTTCAACAGGATCAGGGCGGAGGGTGGTGTCCCTTATTCAGTCAACAGTGACTCAACCAACCGCAAGTCCAATCAAGAGCACGAAGGGACCATCAACCTCTCCAATTTGTGCACAGAGATCACGGAGCGCACCAAGATGAGGAAGGGGCCTGGTTCTCGCAAGAATCATATGAGACCTCTGAATAAGGTGGGAGGTAATGATCCTGATGTTCATGATTCTGATGTAGAGTCCAATGACGACGAGGAAGACGAGTACAGCCCCAAGTGGGACCCGGCCGTATGCAACTTGGGGACCATCTCCCTCCCCGCCTATGTTCAGAATGATGTGAACGGACACCCCTTCTTCAACTTTGACGAACTGAAGCGCGACGCATATACCTTCACTCGCTTCTTGGACCGCGTGATCGACAATACTCACTACCCGACTCAGGGTGCCGAGAGGAACAACAAGCAGACCAGAAACATTGGCATGGGCGAGCAAGGATTACAAGATGCCCTCTTGATGCTGCGCATCCCCTACAACTCCACGGAGGCCAAACAGCTCTATTCCAACATCTCTCACACCATTGCCTTTGCCACCGAGTCAGCCTCTATTGATATGGCCGAGTCATTGACCAAGAGGGATCCTGTAACTGGCAAGATCACCGAGGTGGGGCATTATGCCACCTTCCAGGGTAGTCCCGGTTCTAGGGGACTTTTCCAGCATGATCTGTGGGCCAGGGAGCGTGAGACTTGTGATCACATTGACCCAATGTATCACGTCCCACCCACCCTCATTTACGATTGGCAGAGCCTGAGGGACAAGATCTTGATCTATGGATCCAGGAACGCCCACAAGAGGTGTCTTCCTCCTACGGCCAGCACAGGACACATCCTGGGGAACAACGAGACCATTGACCCTCAGATGTCCAACATCTTTGTGAGGAGAGGCATCTTTGGCAGCTATGTGCTTGTCAATGAGAGGCTGGTGAATGATCTTGAGAAAATTGGACTGTGGGACAAGCACATGGTGATGCACCTGCTCGAGAACTCTGGTTCAGTGGCCTCTCATCCCAGGATCCCCCAAGAACTGAAGGATCTCTACAAGACCGTCTGGGAGATCACCCCTAACGAGCTTCTGGAGATGAGAATGGCTGGTGCGGATGACATTGACCAGTCCATTGCCTCCAACACCTACATGGCCAACCCAGACCCCAACGAGTTGGTTCAACTGGAACTTGATTACTGGCATGCCGGTGCCAAGACCAACTTCTATTATGTTCATGCCAAGGCGGCCGATAAGGCCATCAATGTCGTCCTGTCTCTCTACAAGGCTCAGATGGCTCTGGCTACCTCTGGGCCCTCTGGGTCTGCTGTTCAACAGCACATCAAAATCAACATCTCTGACAAGGTCTTTTCTGAGGAGGCCGTCAAGTTGGGCTTGCTTCCTGCAGTGGGTGCCGCTGCAACCCTGGCCAATGCTACGGTTGTCACTTCCAATGCCAATACCACTGCTCCGTCAGAGACTAAGCCTATCATTGCCATGACAGAGATCAACAAGAAGAATCCATTGACCGCTACGGTGGACAATCTTGCCATCCTCAACCAACCTACCCAAGCCAGTCGCGAAGATGCTGCCCTCTGTTACCTTCTCCCGGATGGAACTTATTCCTGCTGCGAATGAAGGGAGGAAAAAAAGAAAGACAAAGACACACACGCATCTTTTTTTTAATTTCTCATCCCCCTCTCCCTCGCATATGTCCACACGCCCTTTTTTGTTGAATGGAGAGAGAAAAAGAAAAAAAAGAAAAAATTATACATAACTTTTTTTTCATTCAGTTCTTTGTCTCTCTACCCCCCCTTCTCTTCCCTTCACTTTTTTTCCATTGTTTTTTGTTTGAGGAGAGTGGTGTGTGTATAGATAGGCGAACAGATGATAACGGATTCAAAGATAGATCGGTTGCTGACCTCTCGAGTGGTTGCCTTTGCGAGATTTTTTGTGTGTCTCTTCGTCTTACTGGCTGAGGCGGTGGGTCTCATCTCCTGTTCGCTGGTTCAAGGTCTTACGAATGATCCATGTACTTCAACCGATCCAAGTTATCCCAATTTTGGTGGACCTTGCGTCTTTGTGAACATGGGTGCCCTCACCACCATGCTCCTCTTCATGGTTCTCTTGCTCCCCGAGGGAATGTTTCGACTGGCCAAGAGAACTTCATCCTCCTCTTCTTCGCCCATGTCCTCTCACCCCTCATTTTCTTCATCCACTCCGTCTCACATGCCCTTATTTCAACAACAACAAGGAGTGACGCAAAGAGGACCAGGCAATAACAACAACAATAGGTCCATGATGGGACAATCACCACTACAACCACAAACTGCTTTGATAATAGCCTCCAAACGTTTGTCCCTAATGGCTGTCATCCTCTTGACCCTAAACATGGCTTTCCTGCTCTCCGTTTTCACCTTTGTCCTCGCACTGTCCAGAGAAAATCAATGTGGAAGCGAATTGACTTGGATTTTGTTTGCCCTCTTATCTGTGACACGGATTGTGACCATTGTCACGGTATGGATCATGGCCATTGTGTGGCTGTGGAAGTTGATGAGGCTACCCAAACAAAGTGTATCATAAAAAAAATAAAATAAAAAAATAAAAAAACAAGAATAGCAGTGGTCTCTCTCTTTTGTTTTCATTTCATTCAGTCGGACAAATCATCAGAATCAAAATCCGATTCCCATTCTGAGTCTGAGCCAGAGTCATGGTTGTTGTAATGCTGGAGTGGACGTCCATCACTGATTCGAGTCTTTGCATAACAGGTGGTGGCATAATGACCAGGTCGATGACATTTGTAGCATTTGACATGAGCTGGAATACTTTTGGACCTCTCATATGTGGTAATGATGGTCGCAGATCGTGAAGGCGATTTGGATGGTTGTGGTTTTATTTTGGAGACGATGAATTTAGAAGTAGATGATGATGAAGACAAAGAAGGAGGGAGAGGAGGTAGTGATTTCCTCCATGAGACTGTGAACTTGGGTCCTGTGAATGATGGTGGTGGTGATGTTGGCAATGGTTTTATGGTCGAGACTCTGAACTTTGGTTTAGTTGTGGACGATGATGATGAGGAGGATGGCAAAGAAGTGGGGCAGTCCTTAATCATATGATCCTTGCTTCCACAACCAAAGCAAGGATTTCCAGACTCCAGTTCAACTGGATCTTTCTCCAGTGTCACTTGAACATAGTTCCCACCTCTCACATTGGGGATTCCATACTGTTGCATGTACCTCAGGGTCATGGCATTTTCATCCACTTTGTCTTTTCCCTCGTGAATCTCCATCACTTTGGTTGGGTGATACAAACGTGTCCATGCAGCCCCACCCGCTGGTGAGAAGTGTTCTGTGACTCTCTTTTGCAGATTGGTAGTATGGCCAACATAATACTTTCCACTTTGCAACTCGAGCACGTAAACGCCAGAGACAGTAGGTAGATATCTGAACACGTTCATCTCCTTTGCATTTAAAAAAAAGCTACTAACAAAGAAGGAGGTGAGTAAGTGATGAATCGTGATAAGTGTTTGTCACTTCTTCTTCTTCTTCTTCTTCTTCTCTTTTTTCAGTCACGCATGTGCATGTTGTGCCATGAGGGATCTATTATTCAGATCTCAATTTCTTGTAGAAGAAGTGGATGAGCTCTTGGCACGTCCCTTGAGGAGGCTGGTGAAAACAGCACCGCGAGAAATGGAGGTAGTCTGGGATGTGGAAAAATGACCCCAGAAATTACTGCTGGAAGGAACATGATAGATCCCATGAACTCCCACCGGATGCATGTTGGGCCTGTGAGAGAAGCAGTTGGTGTCCACACTCGCCCCACCCTGCTGGGCACGATGTTCAGATGATGATGGTGGCACGGACAGCCTTATCGACCTCAGCTTACTGAGCCCTAGTGGATTGTCCAGCAAAAAGGTGATGGGGGTGGTCCCATGGATGGGGCAGATGTAGTTGGTCAGACTCCTGACCTCTGAGATGCGCTCTGGATTGAGGAAATTCATCACCTCGTTGTGGTGCTTGGTTAAAGTATAGACCTTCAGGAGATGAGGGTCCCCTCGTTTGCAGGCATTCACCGCGGCCAACTGAATGTGTTCCTTCACATCACCAGGGTTGTATCTGAGAAGTCTGGGGAAGTCAGACAACCTGCGCTCCACCACAGAAAGGGAGGTGGGGGCGGTGTTGTGACCCATCTGTCTGAAGTTGGTCGAGACGGTCACCCCGACACCCACATGATTGTGCCCGTACAATTTCAGGACGTGATCACAGAGCTTCTTCTCTGGCATCAGGAGTTTGTTGTAGTCAAACGTGTCCACATAAAACTGAGACAGTATGTTCAGGAAGGTGTGGAGGTCATAGGTGTCATTGGGCTCAGGGGTGATCCCATGAACGGCCAGCATGGCATCATCCAGATGGACGGAGGGACCATAGGTCCAGCTCGAGAGACCGTAATCAATTAAGGCCACTCTCATGCCAGGGGGGCGGGGAATGGTGAACCAACCGCCCCTACCATTGGGCATCGTGTGAAGATTCCAGTGAGTTGTACCCGCAGTGCGATTGACATCACCCAGATCCAGCTTGATCTCCACCAAGATGTTGGCCAACAGCATGTCATGATGTTTGAATCCAGGGAACAACCTTTGAAATTCAGCCAGGGTAGAAGTCACGGAGGCGATGATGAAATGAAGCTCTCCCTCATACACAGGCTCCGAGTCGTGGCGCTTCTTGGCCAGGTAGTTGTTCAGAGTTTCTCCAGTTTCCATGTACTCCATGATCATGATGCCCACATGATTCTTCTGGCCTGTCTTTGTTTTTTGGTTGTGGTCGTCCGCGGCGCCACCGTCTCCGTTACCCCAGTTGCCCAAATCATCTGCACCATGATTCTCATGAACTGACTTGTCAATGGATGGCGAGAGATGTTTCCCAAGGTCCCTGGCCGCAAGATGATTGATCAGACCCACTTCATAGAGGAGGTCATCCACCGCCATCACCATAGACCCGTAGTAAGGAATCACACAAGGGAAGTGGTGTCTCTTGGACTCGATGATATGCATGATAGCGGCCTCTCCAGCGAAGCGAGTCAAGTCAGGCTGTCTCATGATCTTGAGAAGTTTGCGATGAATGGTCGAGCGAACCACAACACATCCATGTCGGGTCTCGTACGTCACTCCATCAATGATGATACTGATCATCTCTCGTCTCAACATGGCCTGTGTATCATCTCTTGACGTTTCATTGGCTGCAGTGGCACTGAAACAGTCTGTGGCCATCTTGGCGGACATGAGAGTAGGCATGGAGGATTGAAGTGTCTCGAAACCATCAAAGGGGAAACCAATCACAGATGCTGTGGAAGTGTCAGCAGTGGTAGTATCACGAGCACCCGCTTTGCTGTCATTGTTGCCGCCACCGCCAACCTCATGTCGGTATTCTTTTTGTGTAACCCTGAAGTTATGTTTGGTGGCGATGTTGCTTGTATAGCTTCGACGAGGATCATCGAATTCGCTTCCGCCGCCACCAACGCGCCTTTTAGGAGAAACACTTCGTCGCCGACTTGCGGGAACATATTCCGAACGTGATGGTACTGATGATGATGATGAAAACGAGGAAGACAGTAGGGGTGGTTGTGGTCGATCTCTGCTGAGACTCCTCTTTCTTTGACGGGGAAGTGGACTGCGACTGCGACTGCGACTCCGAACACCACCTCGTCCCACACTTTTGTTGCGAGGAGGAGGATGACTGATGCGACGAAGAGGAGGTGGTGGGGGTGGGGCTGCTCTTCTATCCCTGCTCTTGCTTCGACTCCGACTCCGACTCCTTGGAATGGTAGTGGTGGTGGTTGGGTTTCTGACTCGATCACGGCTCCAACTTCTGCCTCCTCTGCCTCTGTCCCTGCTCAAGCTTCTTCGAGTCATCCGACGCCCCCGTGGAGTGTGATCATTGTCATCACCACCTTCGGCGTCCGCTTTATTCGGATATGTGGTGGCGGTGATGTTGATGACGGCCGAGGAGGAGGAAGAAGAGACTGAAGAGGATGCAGAAGTGACGGTTGAGGGAGGTTGGTTCGTTTTGGAAGTGGAGGGGGCTTCATCACCATTAACATCTTCTTCGTTGTCGCTCTCTTCTCTGATGGAATCAAACCCGTCTTCGAAATCGGAAGACAAGATGGATTCTTCCTCCACCTCGGCGTGCTTCTTTTGTTGCTGCTGCTTCTTCTTCTTGATAAGAATTGTTGCTTCCCGGGTAGAGGCGGGTGATATTGTAGACAGTCGCAGAGGGGGTGTTGTTGTCGTCCGTTCTGGAGTTCTGACTTGAGTCGTTGTAGTCATTGGTGTTGTTGCCGCAGGATTGTATAGTTCAATCACAGGAGACTTGCGACCTGACTCCAAGATTTTGTTGCGACGACCGGAGAAGTCCTCTCGACCCATGTCTCCTCCGCCACCGCCACCATTATCCAATCCAAGAGGTACAGCGAATTCGTCCTCGTTCCTTGTTGTCGTTGTCCTCATCCTTCCTCCTCCACTTCCACCCCGACCATAACCAGAGTGGGGTTGGTTAGTGTTGTTGTACCCAGGCCTCATCTTGCCAGTGTTGTAAACAACTCGTTTTTGGTGATAACCTCCTCTGCCGGACATTTTGTGTGCAGCCAAGAGAAAGAAAAAAGGAAGGAAAGAAGGAAGGAAAGAAGGAAGGAAGGAAGGAAGGAGGCAGAAAAAAAACAACAAAGACAAAGACAAAGACAGATTGAAAAAAAGAAGAACAAAAAAAAGTCCATCTCTCTCCCCCTCTTTGTGCATGAAAAAAAGACAAAGAAGCAAGAAGAACCATTTTTTGACTTTGTTTTTTTATTGTTGATCAATTTTTCTTGGAAGAAGAAACAGAAGAAACAGGAACAGGTTGAGCCGCATATTTGTAGTGCACGGCAGTGGGCACATTGATGACATCGCCACGGATCCTGCGGGCAAGCTGAATGTCCTTGCTCATCATAGTGACCCTCTTGGCATGAATGGCAATGAGGTTAGCGTCCTCAAACAGACCAACGATGAAAACCTCGGCCGCCTCATGGAGTGCACTGATGGCCTCGTGTGTGATCCTGTAATCCGATGTGGTGTAAGGGAACTGAATCATCTCATGGATCACGCGACACATGGCGGCACGGGGGATGATGCAGTGGGTGGACTCCTGATACTTGCGGATCTCCTTCAAGGCCAAGGTGCCAGGGCGAACCAAGGCCTTCAGTGGATGCTTGCGGACTTTGCCGCCCTTGGAGGAAGAGGAAAGGGCCTTCTTGGCAGCAGCTGAAGCAGAAGTAGCAGCTGAAGCAGAGCGATGAATGATTCTCTTGGAGGAGGAGGGAGAAGAAGAAACAGGAACAGGAACAGTGGAGGGAGAAGAAGAAGAAAGTGACTTGGGAGAAGATTTGGTGCGAGCCATTTTTGTGATTGTGATTGTGATGGGTGGAAGAGATAGTGATGATGATGGTGGTTGTTGATAAGAAAGAAAAAAAACTCAAATCCAGAAAGTTTTTGGTGACTATCATCGAGCTCAGTGAGTGGTTGGGTACCAGGTTGGACCTTCACCACCTTACACCTTTGTGGATTATATGAGGTCCTCATACATTTTGCAAAATCGCAAGGTGGTGAAGGTCCAACCTGGTACCCAACCACTCACTGAGCTCGATGATAGTCACCAAAAAAACTTTCTGTGGTTTGAGTTTTTTTGTCAACAACCATAATAACAATTGCAAAGCTTTCCTCCTCTTCTTCTTGATCATCATCATCATGTCTCTTTCAACAAAGACTTCTACTTCTTCTACTTCTTCCTCTTTGTCTGCTGTCAGACGTTTATGCGAGAAGAAAATCAACAACAGCAGCAGTCTAGATAAGAAGAGGAAGAGGACTCGCATGAACGTTACTGCTGTTGCTGCTACTGCTCCCTTCCCCGACTTTGTCCCTGACACAGAGGATGAGGTGGAGTTCACCGACCTTGACTCAGATGAAGAGGAGATCATCTACAAGAAGATGAAAATCCATGTCCCTGCCCCCTTGGTCATGTCTACTTCCACTTCCACTTCCACTCCTCCTCTTCCTCCAGTTCCTATGTGTTCGTCCTTGGTCACCATCAACATCAAGCAGGATGGCACCATGTTTTGTTGTCACGTCTGCAAGTCTCAACCTGCCACTCATGGGGCTATTCATGCTCCTGGATCTTCTGAGGATTTTGGAATCGTCCACAGATGTTTCTGTGAGGGCTGTGCCTCTTTGTTCAAGTGCATGAGAAATACCACCTGTCCTGTTTGCAAAGAATATGTGTTGCTTGTTTCTAAAATTCTTTGAGAATGCAAAAAATAAATGAATAAATAAAGTCCCTTCTTTTTTTCATCCTCATAAAACCTCCCTTCCTCTTGTCGTTCTTTCGAAACTTGAATTAAAAATAAAAAATTGTTCGTTTATCATTATTATTTATTTTTCAGTCGTTCTTTCTCATTTCATTTTTTTCCTCAGTCTGTCGCTGTGGACTTCCCTCTCTTTTTGGGTCGAAAAAAAAGATGTCGCAACAACTCACCCGCTCGACATTGAGGTCTAAGTTGGCTCAAACACTTCAAGTGATGAATCAAACCTCTCATGTTCAACCCTTATTGGGGGACGCACTCGCACAGTTTGGAAGTGAGGTGACCCACACCTTGTCCTTCCTCTTTGTCAAGGACGACAACAGAAGACGACACCGATGGTCTAAGCAAGACTCACAAACCATCCATCGTGTCTTGGAGGGTCACAAACTTCAAGTTGTCCAATGGATTGAAGCACTTCTGGCCTGGAAGAAGTTGGCAGATCCTGCAGAAAGTGGTGATGGTGGCGATGAACCCGAACTGGAGGCTGCGCGCATCACTGAACTCAATTTGCTCATTGGGGCAAAATTCAGACGGGGGGCAGTCAATGATGATGGCGATGATGATGATGATGAAACAGAGAAACCACGCGACCTGGACTTTGATATCATTAGTGAAGACGAGGACGAGGAAGGTTATGGTTCAGCCTACCATGATGATGACGAAGATGAAGAGAAGTCGGAGAAGGATTCATTACTATCGAATAAGGGTAAGGGTGGGACAAAGGGTGAACCTGTCCATGTTCAGAAAACGAAATCCATCTTCTCTTATCCATTGGTGGTCACAGACTTCAAGTTTGACCAGGCTTTTTTCATGACCATGATTGTTGCTTTGTGCAATCTCCACTGGCTGCTCTCTGCCACCCTGCATAATGTGTTCATTGAGACAGAAGACAAGGAGGCTGCGAGAGTTCAGAAAGAACAAGAGGAGGAGGAATTGAAACCCATGAGAGAATGGTTGGCACAAGAAGATGCCAGGCTGGAGAGTGCGAGAAGTGAGCGTTTGAGCAACACCGCCCTGATGATTTCAGACGCGCTTGAAAAACAAAATCTTTTCCTGGATGGCATTGTACTGTCACAACCTGCGTCTGGAGAAGAGAATAGTGATGGTGGCAGCCATGATGACGACGACGACGAAGGATGGGAATTTCAGACCAACAGTCGGATTGTTTATCATCTTTATGAAAGCAATCTGGCGATGGCACTAAAGAACCTGAAGATAGTTACTGAATTGATGGACATCCAAGATGAAAGGGGGATGGGCGACGTCTCTGTCGCCGCTCTGCGTATTGACGGAGAGGATGCCGTGACGGACTATACCAAGGTAGATTTGGTTGCCCTGGGTAAGGCACATAAAAGGGCTCATCGCGAACTATCTGATGCCATCAGTCAAAGGAGGGAGAGAGAATCTACCATCACCCTGTTGTACAGGAAGGCGGCGAACTACAACAATCTCAAAATTCGGGTGGAGAGTGATGTATTCTATACCATGACCTCAGAAGCCCAGGCACTCTTGTACCTCTCTATGGCCAGGCATGCCGACAACATGGAGGCAGTAAAAGGTATCACTCGTGCCGCAGGACTAGAGTTTGACTTGTGGTCCACTCGAGGTGATCATTTAAGAAACATTTTGAACGTTCATCGCCCACCAGTGAAGAAGGAAGGTGAACGCATTGATGTTCAAAATGATGATGACGACGACGACGACGACGACGACGAGGCTGTCGCCGCCAAAGACAGGTGGTTTGCCAAGGATAGTTTTGAGACCAGGATGTTTGAGACCTTGATCCTCTCTAGAGTGGAGTCCCCCTGGATTTATGACACAGAGGGTAATCCAACACCTGAGTCGGAGGAGGCACTAAAACAGATTGTTTGGGAAACTGTGAATGATAATGATACAGTAAGACTGATGCTGTTGATGATTTATGATCAACTACCTGCCATCCCTGAGATCTTTCAAGTGTTGAGAGTTAAATACGATGAAGCCATGGAGAAACGCACCCACCTTCACAAACACATGTCTGCCTACCTGCCGGCCTCACTGGTGCTTTACATGTCTCACTTTGTGAGCGAAGACTTTGATTTCATCGCCTGGCTGGTGTTCTCTTCTTCGGCGACCTTTGCGGGCGACACGACCACCAGCACCCGCCCCAACACACTGTGTCATTTTTATAAAGACATGGAATTGTATCAAACATGGTATGAGATCACGTCTCCAGAAACTTTGCGCCAGCTGGTGATGGTGGAAACAGACCGTCGCGGTGCTCCCAAGTTTGAGTTCACCCGCAAGCAGATTCAGAAATTTCTGGCAGAACAAAAAGCCAATCCCAAGAAGAGGGTGAGACCTGTGGCCAAGAGGTCCGAGGGAAAAAAGAAAGTTGTGTACTGGATGAGTGTATTGATGACTGCCCTTGAACTCCAGTCGAGGTTGTCTGTTTACTTCAACCCCATCGATTCACCATCAGAACGATTTCGACATAACCTTCCTGCAGTCTACACACACTGGGATGATCACATGTGGGGACCCACACGTCAATATCCAGGTCAGTGGTCTCACTCATGGAGACAGGAGACCTTGGAAGAAATGTTGGCTGGACTGGACGACGACAGTCCTGAAGACCAGAGGGAAGCGAAGGAAATACACCAACTGCTTCATGATCTCGAGACCGAGAAGAGTGACTCTCTTCGCAACTTTCAACAAGCCAAGATGCAATATCAGACAAACAAAGGGCAATCATTATCATCATCATCACCACTGCCACCATCAGGCGCCAACCGTCAGCAGTTGGATGAAGGGATCCAGGATAAAAGTGAATTGCGGAACATGAATCTAATGGAACTTGACACCACATTGAAGCGGGAAGAAGACAAGTTGAAGACCTACGAAAATAAATGGAAGGTGTTGGAATCAAGGGTAAGGCAACAAGAAGAGGATTTGAACGTGACCCAACACAAGGCATTCCTCTCCACCCAGAAGAAGGACAAAGAACGAGGCAAGGCCATCTCCGAGGTCATCCGTCTTCTTAAGGAGGATACAGATTCAACTGGCAGGACCCCAACGATGAACAAGGTCATCACCACACTTCAGGCGGCTAAAACTCAGGGAATAGCAAGTGTACGTCGCTCGCAAGTTCGTGAAGTTGAAACCAAGGCGATCAACGAGGCATTTGATTTAATCAATTTGAATCGAAGCCATCTGAGAGAGAGGCAACCATCCCAGCGCAACAGTGTCAATGATGATAACACCACAAAGGCCATAGGCATGCTCAACAAAATGAAGTCTGCGAGCACCCAGGAAAGGGTAGCTCACGAGGAGAATCTTAAACTTAAGACCGAACTGCTGGCATCCTCATCATCTCTTGAAATGTATGCCAAGAAGGCAGCCAAGCAGAGAGAAACTGTTCGCGAAGTGCTCACTCATTTCGACTCATCCAGATGAACAAAAAAGGCAAAAAAATACACACACATGCACATAAACCACCCACTTTTTTTGTCCATTCTGTTACATCCAAGGGAGAAAAAAAATAAAAAATAATTCAAAGAAAAAAAACACATACACTTGTTTTTTTGTTTTTTGTGTGCATGTCATCAGGCATCATCCACCTCTTCTTCGTCAGTGCCATCGCCAAAGCTGGCCTCACTGTGAGTTGACGCTGCCGCCGCCTCTTCCTCATCCACTTCAGACAATAAAGAAGAACGTTCTTCCTCTTCCTCCTCATTCAAAGACTCTGCACTGTCTTCTTCCTCTCCCTCTCCCTCTTCCTCTTCTTCTTCATCATCCGCGGAAGAGGAGGTGACTTCGTACTCACTCCAGTCTGAATCAGAGTCACCGGAAACGTCATTGGCAGCGGCGGCAGTGGCATACTTGGTAGATTTGGTAGATTTGAACAATTTCTTGCTCTCTGTCAGAGACATAGAAATAGGCACCGAATCAAGCTCGTCATCGTCATCGTCGTCGCTGTCACCACCATGTACGGGGCGGTTCATGTCCGAGTTCCAACCGCCAAATTCATTGATCAGGTAGTCAAAGGTAGGCAGGCGAGTGAGATCTCCCCTGTAAGGATGGTTGGGTGAGGCGATGATTTCATGAACCCGTCGGATGCGCTCCTTGGTCATTTTGGACAGGAACACTGGTTCACCATCCTTGTCCTTTTCTTTTTCCTCCTCCTTGGTCAAGTAGACAAGCTCATACCCTTCGGTGCTGATCCCCTCGAACCCTTCATTGTTAAAGGACTTGTTGCAGTGAGCCATATCAGACATTCTTGACTCCCTGACCAGGGGGAGGTGGTTCCAGAGATTGAGACCTGTCTGATCACAGAATGAGGGGGTGACCCACAAGTCTGGGCGAAAGACAAGACAATAAATCTCGCACATGGACATGGCAGGATGGCTGAGGCCCGCGGCATCTATGTAGTCTGGGTCAAACTTGTGCTTGATGAAGGAAGTCACTTCCAGTTCCGACTTGGTCGTATTGACTCCATATCTGAACCCTTCAGCATGAAGAGGAGAAGAGGGCGGAGATGGGGTTGTGGTGGTGATGGCAGTCAGAGCCGCATCTCCCCAGAGAGTTGACAGAGTGAGGAGTTCACGAATGGCCCCACTCAAATACTGATGAACCTCAATGTCTCTGACAGACCAGGCATCGCCTCTGGCCCCACTCTGCAGAGTGATGAGGTTGGGGGTGAATAGATTCACTTTCAGTAAGGTCCTAATGTCAGGAAAGGATTGTGCATGCAAGAGCCACTTGGAGATGCGCGCAGTGCTGAGGTCACTGTTCAGATCATGAAGCTCGGGCTGATTCATCCTCTCACTCCAAGCCTTCGCAGTGAGGTCCAGGGGGTACTCAGAGGGATCGTACTTCTTCTTCAACCTCATGGGGCAGGTCTTGTAAAACTGTCGGTCAACGAGGAGATCATGATGTCTGATGTCCTGAAGCTGAGGGCACTCCACAAAGAGTTTCCTGGCCTCGTCTGTAAGACTGATGAAGTCCACACGCACGTCCGGTCTGAAGTACAGAACAAAGATGTCCAGCATGACCCTCATGTTATTGGACACACGTGAGTCATCCCTCATGGAGAGACCGTTGATGACCAGTTCGTCTCTGTTGACCCCATCCCACAAGTTGAGCTTGCACTTGAATTTGGCGTCTCCCTTCCTCAGGCTATTGTTCAAGACATGGACGCAGTCACACTTCAACATCTCGGTGACAGCCTCCTCTATCTCCCCCTTCAGGATCAACTCGGTCTGCACGATGGTGGCCACAGACACGATCGATCGTGTGGTGGTGGTTGTTGTGATGATGTCCGAAGACTTGACAGACTTGGGTGCGGGCTCAGAAGAGGAAGATGATGACGACGACGATGACGCTTCCCCACTGTCTTCTCTCTTTCTCTTGGACGACGACGACAAGGAAGAGGAGGTAATCAACTCTTTCTTGACATCCGCTGCCGAAGGAACGTTGTTGACCCTTTTGTTGGCGGGGGTGACCTTAATCATGATGAAAAGAAAAAAAAAGAAAAAAAAGTGAAAGAAGGAATGAATGAAGGATGTTGGAGATGACGAGAAAAAGAGAGAAGAGATTAAAAAAACAAGAAAAAAATGAAATCAATGGACCCATGATGTGAAAATGAGGAATGAGTTGGATACCAGATTGGACCCCAGCCACCTTGAAGAAAATTTTTTTGAATAAAATGCTCATATGGTCAAGAGGAAGTGTAAGGTGATGGAGGTCCAATCTGGCATCCAACCCAACCCTGAGTTTTTTTTCAATGCCATTTGTGGAACTAGGATATGTAATCTTTTTTTTATTCTTTTCTTCTGTATCCATAACCATTCATTCGCTACATTCTGTCTCTTTCTTTCTTTTTTTTCCATCAAACAAACAATTCAAGAATGACTTGCTGTGATCATATGAGACAACTGTTCCCACTGGATCACCTTGGATCCAATGACCCTCCTGTCATGCCCTCCTTTTCCCTGTTTGAAATGTCCCCAGCCGAATATTTTCTGTTCTTGAAAAGGCCCATGGTGGTGATGGCTGCCACAACTGCATCACCCACAGACACCATCACACTCCTCCCGAAAGTGATTGGTTTGCCTTCACGCACAAGTTTCCTGTCAGCCCAGGCCAAACCCTTGCCACTTCCTCAAACAACAGCCATTCTCACCACACCCCATGAACTTGTGGATGGCATCCATGCGACACCTTCTTCTTCATCATCATCATCATTACAACAACAGGGTGTTGCTGTCTCTGAGATTATTGCCACCATCCTCTCTGAAAAGGAGAGCATCATGAAGAAGAAGACGGTGATGGTGGCGGCGGCTGCGCCCAAAATTACCACCTTTGTTGCCACCTCCAGGCCCGACTCACCCTCCACATGTGTTTCGAACACTGCACCCAAGAATAAGAAGATGCGCATCATGTATCCACTTTACAAACACTACGAGTCAGATTTTGGGCCTCGTCACTCCACTCCAGGTGTCTGTCTTACCCTGAGTGCCCAAACTATTTCGGGGATCACTGAAGAGTCTCCGCTCATCATCATCTGTCCGGCTGTGCGCTACAGGGACTGTGGTACCATATTAACCCAAGGGTTTGGATTTGAGCAGAGACAGTTCTTCAAGATGGGGGAGAAGATCACGGGCAGGGTGGAGATTTGGTCCGTCTTGACTCGTCGCGACAAAGGCTACCAGACTCACTTTGCTCCGTTCGTCCGTCCATTGCACAGCAAAGATTACTTTGCCAACATGAAGGCGGTTCCCCTCACTCGTGAATTTTCAGACATGCACACGGTTGCGCGTTGGCTGTCCACCAAGTTGGAGTACGCTAACTCGCACGTCTTGCTCATGGCCGACGACGGGATGATCCGTCACAGCAAGGCCTTTGTCCACTCTTTCGAGCTCAAGACCCAACTGGCTTTCTGAAAAACAAAGAAAAAATTTTTTTCTTTCTTTCTTTCTTTCTTTCTCTCTTTTTTTTCAAAATAAAATAAAAAAATAAACAATATGATCTTCTTCTTTTTTTCCCCCATTTCTTCGTCCCTCATTGACTAAAGGCTGGTGTAGACAACGACGTGTCGAAATCTGACTGCTGTTGCTGTTGCTTCTTCGGTATCTCACTGGATAGTTCAACCGTCTCAACAGGAGGAGAGGGTGTTGTTATTGTGGGTGTGATGACAGGGGAGGTCACAGAGGAAGAGGCAGACGAGGAAGAGGCAAGTCTCTTGGGTCTGGGCTGGAGGCGTCTCATGGGAATGTGATTCTCGCGGTACATGGTTGACTTGACTGGCTCCAAAAAGTTCACCTTAATGTCCTGGTCAATCATTCCCATGTAAGGGAAGTAGTTCTTGGCATCATAGATGAGGCCAGCGTGCAGTTCCAGGCTGACTGTGTTGCCCATGCACTTGATGTACTCGATGACCTGAGAGAGCTTGAAGCCCACAATGTCCTGGGGGATGGCCTCTGTGAAAAAGGCAATCTCAGCGTCCACAGCGGACATGATCACCTCATGAATCTCCTCCTTGGTGAGGAACTGAATGCCAGAGGCCAGGATATCCAAGATGAGCATGCAGAAGAGCTTGAAGTGCTTGGCCTCATCTCTGTTGATGTACTCATTGTAGCTGCTCATGCCGGGGAGTGGATCTCCATGCTCTGACTTGAGCCAGAAGATGGTCAGGAAGGATGTCGAGAAGTGGATCTGCTCCACACACGCGAAAGCCAACAATCTCACAATGAGTCTGTTCTTGGATCGGTCCATGAAGCGCTCTGCCCACTTGATCTTCATATCCATGGAGCGATGCAGGTTAGTGTTTCTGAGAAACTCAATCAGCTTAGCCCTGTCAGGCATGGCGATGTTGATCATACGACCATAGGTCTTCTTGTGAACACACTCAGTGTATCCTTGGTAGGACAGGCATAACTGAATGTCATGCCTCTCATCGTTGTTGAAGCAGGAGAGCTCCGTAATCTCGGGGATCACATTGTCGGCCAGGTTCTGAAGCACCACATCGTCGGCCACTGAAAAATAGGTCAGGACATGGGTCATGATCTTGCGCTGAGGATCAGTGAGCCTGGTATTCCAGTTGGTGGCATCATCATTCAAGGACACCACCAGTCTCCAGTGCAAGTCGGCCATGCTGGTGAACATATTGAAATACTTTGAGTCTGCATTAGACAAGCGACTTACAAGTGATATGATCAGATCCTCGTTCTTGCTTCTGTCGTCTGCGTCAGTAGTGGCAGCGGCAGCAGCAGCTAGTGATGATGATGATGTCTTGTTGCTGCCACCATTGACTTTGTTGAAAAAGCCATCCAAAGATGCAGAGGTATCACTTTGGTGAATGGTCACTCGGGATTTCTTGTTGGCGATGGAGGAGACGACGATGGTGTGAGCGTCACTGCCATTCTCTTCATCCATCTCTTGGACATGTTCAAAGGCCCTCTTGAGACCTCTATCAACAAGAACATTACCACCACCATCATCATCGCTCACCTTCTTGTTGAAAATGGCACTGTTGCTGCTGCCATCGAAGCTGTCATTCGTAGGCGGTGAGGATGAAGAGAACGAAGATGAAGAAACAGATGACATGGTTCTCTCTGATGTAAGCTGGGTGTTTTCATCATTCTCCTCATCGCCCACCAACAAGACTCCAAGGTTAACATTAACCTTCTTGTGTCTGGCCATCAACATCCCACGGAAGTCATCGTCATCTTCCTCCTCCATTCGACCAAAGATAGCCTTAATATCTGAGGTCTGATAACTTTCTCCTCCTCCAAAGGTGAACAAGGGTGTAGTAGAGGACGAAGAAGAAGGCAGGACGCGACCCCCACTCGTGTCAATGTGAGGAGTAAAGTGACCCTGATGGTCCATGATCAAGGTCGAAGAAGAGGAGGAGGACGAGTTAAAATCCTCAACACGGAGAGGCTGGTGGTCTTGCATGGAGCTGACGATGATGATGGAACCCTTTTTGGTTGACACAAACACAAGTACCAAAAAATAATAATAAGAAGGAGTGGGTTCCCTTTTTTTGAAAAGAAAAAAAAAGAAAAAAAAGAAAAAAAAGAAAAAGATCTTTGTGATTTTTTTTGTGTTCCCTCTCTTTCTCTAAATATTTTTTTTCGGGAGATGCAACAACAACATCGTCATTTGGTGAACACACCGAAGAGGGGGAAAAGAGAGACAAAAAAAAGTAATTCATTTTTTTTCAATTTATTGCGGAAAAGAAAATAAATTATTTGTTCAGAATCATATATGCATATTGGGCGCCCGTCCACAGATTTGGAAAGGTGTAAAAAAATCAAAAAGTCTCTGCGACCTCCGTTGGATGATGATGATGATCCTCTTCTTCTTCTTCTTCTTTTTCTTCTTCAGTCTTTTCCGTCTCGATGTAGGGTGATGTGGCCGCTGTGGCACCTTCTTCCGGGGATGGTGATGATGAGGATATCAATGAGGGTTGTTGATCATGGGTGGTGGTGGCAGTAGTCTCACACTGTGTGATTTCAAAATCTTCAAAGAGATCATTTCCACTCTTGAGCATCTTCAAGATGTTATCCACTGACTCATTTTCAACAAGATCAACGAGTCGGATGAAGAAGTGGATGTGCTTGTTACTTTGATGGCGATTCTTGGCAAGCTCTCGACAGAATTTTCTGAGCAGGGCGACCTTGACCCCCAAGGTTACGATAGTCTCTGTATCACTGTCTGGTTCGGTTGATGATGATGAAGGTTGAGACTGAGACTGTTGCTGTCTCGATTTGACTTTGGTTGTTTTTTTGAGAGTGGCAGGCGGAGACGATGACGACGAACCCTGGTTATGGTTCTCTGGATCCTGCTGGTTAGAATCCTTGATGTGGTCAATCTCTGTCAACGATGCTGTGAGATCCTCTACTGCCAGTCGCAACTTGCGGTTATGTTCTTCTGCCAGCCACACCCTGATTTTGCGCGAAAACCCAACGAAGTAGATGGTCGAGAAGCCAATCACGGTCAGTATCAAAACGAGACTCATCTTGCAATAATTTTGTTGTTGTTGAAAAAAAGGATGAAAGGGAAGGGAAGTAGGCAAGGCAAAAAAAGGATGAAAAGAAAAAAATGTATTAACAACCTTTTTTAATTTTCTCTCTCTTTCTCAAAAAAAAATGTTCTTGTTGTTCTTGTCAAATTAATCTTTTTTTTCACTCCTTCCTCCCTCAACACAAAAGGTGCGTGCGTGTTTGTGTGAGAGAGAACACAAAAAAAAAGAATTTGGGGACTAGGTGAATCAGTGTCAGGGTTTGCCATTGCGATGATGGCCATGAAGAGTGATGTGGACCATGACGACCGCATTTTGAGAGGTGAAGAAGAGAAGAAGACAAAGTCACTCCCAAATGGCAGTAGCCTCTTGATGAGGCACAGGCAGAAGAAGAGGTTGTGCTGCAGACTTATGGGTTGGCCCTTCATCACCCTCACCCTGATTATTGGGTTTGCCCTCATCAGTGTGGCCACCTACAGGTTGTACTTCATCAAGGACTACTTTCTCTGCAGTTGTGTGGGGACTGCCTTTAACCCTCAACTCCTCACATGTGATATTATCCCTGGTCACGACATCATCTGCTTCAAGCCCATGATGACCTGCAATCTGACATGTGATGGCATGAGACCCAAGTACCCAGACATCGCAGAGATAGATCACACGTGTGTGGATGGTGTGGTGACCACTGCGAGTGAAGCTGAACAGGTCTGTGTGGGTGACTGGAACTCACCCCCTCTGTACATGTTTAATCCATGTGCCTGGGATGGTGGGGCTCACCCAGACACAAACCATGGGGTGGATTATTACATCTTGGACAGTGGCAGACATTACTTGTGCCCCGCTTGGAAGCAATTGGGACCCAAGGCCTTTCCCTTGTTGGATCAAAAAGAACACCTGGCCGTCTTGGCCTTTGGCATCATCTTCATTCTCATGTCCTGCCTGACTTGTCTGGTCCACTGCTTTGCCAGATGCAAGGGGAGAAGCATCTACATCTCCCACTTTAATGGGAAAGGTTGGGGTCATTCAGGCTACATGCCTGCAAGTACTTCGGACCATCATCCACACAAGGGGGCACCCGGTCAGGAGTTTACCTTGTCAACTTTATCAGATGACGAGGAAGAGGATGTAGATGTATATCCATTCAACTCTGTGCAACAAGAACGTCTCAAATCGCGCCCATCATCATCTACCACTGCTGTTGCTGCGGGGACAACAACAACAACAATGATCCAACCTCCCAAGTCTTACCCTAAAATTCAACACCATAATGATTTGGCTGAAGTTCTTCCTGAAACTCTTCACACAAATCATCATGGTGTTGAAATACAACCCTTGGTCACTGTGGAGATGGAAGCTATCACCACTATCACCACCACAGGCACCAGTGATAATACTTTGACCGACTCTTCATGAACATGAAAAAAAAGAAATACCCCTCTTCCTTATTTTTTTGCTTCATACCTCTCGCTCTCTTTTTTGAATTTTTTCTTGCTTACTCACTTTTTTTTAAAAAAAGTCTCAATGGGGTGGGTGTACACAGTTTATGATCTACATGTCACTTTTTTGAACGAAGAAAAAAAAGAATGTGAGAGAAGAGAAGAGAGAGACTAGCATGCGTTCGGATTGAAAAAAAAATTTTTTTGTGTGTGTGCAATGTGTGTGCGTGCACACATCTCTCTTCGCTCTCTCGCCAAAAAATTTTTAATTGCAGATGGGGGTATAATAACACGCACACTCGCTGTTCCCATTTTTTCTTTTTCTTTTTTTTTGTGTGGAACCAATACATCTTTTATTTCGTGGCACTCATTTTTTTTCTTTCTTTCTTTCTTTCTTTTTTTCTTTTTTCAAATTTCATTGCATTGCCAAAAAAAGAAGTAGAAAAAAATATGATGCAAACTTCAGCGAGACCAATTAATTTGGTTGACCGGTTCGAGCGGCGGTTGAGACTACAACAACAACACCATCATCATGTGAAGATAGAACATTCATCTAACTCTTCATCAGGAGGGAGGCCTTCTCTTCGTCATCCTCAACCTCAACCTCATCACTTCAACCCTTACCCTGCACTTTCAACTCGGAGGCAGCCAATCAACCACAACAACCACAACAAGTTGGATGCATTATTGAGCCACTTGGACATTGATCGAGACGAACTTCTTGTCACTGCCTCCCAGATGATGTCGGTCACACCCTGGATGTGGCCCACTACTTCCCACACTGGCGCAGCACCATCATCGTCATCGTCATCGCCATCATCCTCCTCTGAAACTCAAACGATGGGTGACATAGGAGATGAATTGTCTCAGAAAACCTTGAACTTGTTCAATGGAGCCACTGCCTGCATTCAAGAACCAGAGGGTGCTCTTCAATTGAATCCCAAAGTGACTTTGATCACAGTGAGGGATCATAGTCGTCCTTTCATTATGACCCCTCCACCGGAGAATCAAGGTGAGGGTGAGCATCATCAACATCAACATCAACATCAACAACCGTACCCCATGAAACATGTGGAGGTGAGGATTCCTTGCATCAACATGATCACCCACAAGGAAGACAAGATGAACGTCTCCTGGGAGAAGAGACCCAATGCCACAGAGGTGTTTGATGCACTGGGACATGACTGGCAACCATCCGCCTTCCAGAGAAAGCTCTCCAATTCCTTCACCCGCATTCCTGCCACCTCGATTGAGACCTTGAGGCATCGCATGGATGAGTCGCTCAGAGAGTGGAATCCTGAACTGATGAACGACCCAGAGATTGAGCAGGAATTGTTGAGGTTGGCAGAGATTGAGCTGACGAGCGCCCAGGTCAGAGACCAACAGAATGCAAAGCGCTCTTCAGCTTCCTTGACCAAGAGGGTCTTACTTCACTTGGCCTTCTTGGAGGAAGGTGGGGCTGTCTCACAAAAGGCTAGAGAGGTGGGTATTCCCGCCAAGGCCTTGACCAACAAGATCATCATTGCCGTCTCATTCTTCTCGTCCGTGGTGGAGCGGCTGGTTGAGGTGCACAAGGAAAACGAATCCCTGAAGGCAGAACTCAGAAGGCTCAAGGGAGAGGAAATGGAAGAAGAAGAAAGACAAGACAAAACAGCCAAGGCAGAGCCAATGGCAACGTGAACCACTAGCGAGAGGAGTGAGAGATAGTTTGTATTTTTTTGATATGTGCATGTGTGTGTTTTTTTCTTTTTCTTTCTTTCTTTTTTTTGCGATTGAACAAGAATGATCATTTTTATTTATGTGTGTGTATGTTGTCTTTTTTTATTTCTCTCTCTTTTTCCAATTCTCACTCTGTGGCACCAATGTGGTCTCTGCCTCCTGGGTCACCCTCGTCAGAGTTGAGATGGTCATAAGGGAAGTCTAGGACCTTGGCTGCTGCACAGTGAGTGGCAAAATCATGGTAGGCTGCTGCAATGTCATGTGGGTGGCAGCTCAGGTCGGTGTAGCCATGTTTTTTGACAAAAGCCTCATGAAAGGCATCCAGTTCATCTCTTCCACCAAAATGGATGAACTCGTTGGCGTTCTCTTCATCGTATTTCATGGTAGACAGAGTGTTGGCTTCTGTCCTGCGTCCGTCCGCACCAATCACAAAAGATGGGTTGGTAGAGTAGGCATCCTGAATCTTCTTTTTGGTGTACTTGGGGTTCTTGAATTTTGTGGTGGCTGTGCCCTTGGTCACCACGGCGGGGGTTAAAAATCTCACATTCCGTCTGTCTGGGATTCCCAGGAGAACCTCTTCACCCTCTGTGGTGTTTGGGCTCCCAATGGCCTTCATGAACTCGGAGATGAGGTACTCGCGATCTTGAAATAGGGCGTGGACTAGCACATACATGCGCCTAAAGCCCTTTTTGACTTTAGAAGCAGAAGAAGCATCGTTAGGCCCTTCTGTTGTGTTACCTTCACCTGTGCCACCACCTTCTACTTCATCGCCACCACCACCAACACCCGGCATAGATTGTTTGTTGGCCAACTCCAGTGACTCATAATCATCAATGAGAATGGCACTCTTCTTCATAGGCCTGTCTGTCATGTGAATCCTATCAAAGATTTTACCCAGGGCACCGGCCGTGGTGGGTAGTGAGGAGATGGGTTCCAAGTCAGGGTGTTCCACATAGGTTTCCTTGTACCGCTCAATGTTGTAGCTAATTTCATGAGGATGAAGTGATTTATACATGTGATTACCTGACCTGAGGAGACTGGCAATCACATGCCGCAAGTCGATGGTCTTGTTGAACTCGATGGTCAGGTAGTTGGGGTCATACATAAACCTTCCTGTGTTAGTCATGGGTGGCTTACCCTTAAACTTGGGTGGGATGATGGTATGGTCAGGACTGACAGGCAGACCATACTTGTCCACAGAATAATGACTGGACACAAGGGGTGCAGGGATGCTCAGGGTATGCTCTGCAGCCATGAGAAAGGTGGAAATAACCCCCTTGAGGGTCATCAACTCGGACCGTATCATCACAATCTCTGTCTTCAAGGTGCCATAATCAATCACCTCATTCGCATCCACCTCTGGCTGTTGTACCAAACCTGTTCCGTCCATCTGTTGTTGTTGTTGTTGATGATGCAGGCGGTTGTGTGATTCAACCGTCTCAATCACTGCCCTCAGACGAACAGTGAGGGCCTGAAATCTCTGCTTAGAAAATCCATTCATCATCATCAACTCATCACTACCACCTTCACCTGCCAGTGATGTGAAGGAGTCCCACACTGGGTTCAGCAGGGTCACCAAATTCTGCAAGCGAATCTGATGCTGATTCTGTCCCAAAAGGCTCGAGGATGAAGAGGATGATGCTGACACTTGTCGTCCCTTGAGCATGGCCAAACCACTGGCACTGCGATGATCATCATTCATGCTGTGGCTGCCACCACCACCATTACCATTACCTTGTGCGCTCAAGAGTGAAAAGTGACAGAGGTCCGAGTTGATCTTGTCAATGTTGTTCTGAAGCTTCTGATACCCTGTCCTCTTACTGTTGGCATCCGCGACGTCCTCAGTATGTTGCTGTCTGGCCCTCTGTCCGGCATTCATGTCTGGAGTGTGAATTCCCGTGTTGGATTGAGCATACCACAACCCCGCCTGATCATCCTCGTTACTGAAAAAGTAGTGCCTGAAGGGATCGTACTCTTTTTTGTGGTAGGAATGGATGGTCTGGGTTTTGGCGCAGATGATCTTGTCAATGTCTGCCCCCTGCACTCCCTCCATGTCATTGGAGCCCAGAGGCACCTCTCTTCTGAACCCTTCCTGCACCGCCTGATGGTTGTACAATTGGGCGCAGCGTCGGACAAACGAGGACTGGAAACCAATCCTGCTGCCAATCTCCTTGAGAATGTTTCCCGCCACAATGCTATCCCAGGCATAATAACTGCTGAGGACATAGATGGCCCCCTCTCTGTTGGGTCCCACAAGACTGCCAATGGATAAAAGAAGCTCGTCCTTGAAGGGTGCCACCTCCGAGCTGATCTTGTTCAGCACATCCTTGATTTCAACGTTCTTACCCTCGGGGAAGTGACTCTGCCACATGGCCGGTTCGTCATAGTGAATTAAGGGTGAGAGGGGTCCGATGATGTGGGCGACCGCACAAAAGACGATCAGGTTCATGTACACCACAATACTGCCCGTGATGGCCCTAGGCTCAGGTGCCGGGAAGAGACCACAAGAGGATATTCTCGCCTCCAGAGTGGTATAGAGGGACAGGTCAGGTTTAGGGATCAAACCCTGCTCAATGTAAATCCAGGCCTTCACCATCAGGGCATGAACGGTCCTGACATAGTTAATGAGCCACATGCCTGAGGTGGAGGTGACCTGCTCAAGGGGTGGTGCCTTGGGTTCATATTTGGGTGGCATGACAGGGGTCGTGAGTCTCTGAACCATTCGGGTGAGCATGGGGTTGTTCTTGATGGCCTTGCCCGAGCTGATGTAATTCGTGGCCCCGCTAAAAATCACCCTAAAAAGCTGATCAATGCAAACCTTGTCATGGTTACCTTCGCCGTCTGTGTGCATCTTCTCGCTGGTGGTGCGCTTGTCACTGAGAATCTGAAGTAAAATCTTGAAGATGTAGGCATCATCACTCTTCATGTTGGCATCGTCCATCACAAACACTTTGGGCATCTCCAGCATCATCAGGGCCATGAAGTCATCACGCTCCGAGTTACTCGCCAAGAGTGAGGCGGCAGTGGCCGTGGTGTGAACCTTGTTGGTCCCTGAACACATCAATTCTGTGGCCTTTTCTACAATGACCGTCTTGCCCACACTGGGTGGCCCAGAGATGCGAGTGTGTGGTGCGATGAGTGCATAACAACTGTGGTACATGAGCGAGGGCGCACAGATGGATGACCAGAAGATACTCATCACCATGAGATGGTTGGTGTGAATTCCAATGGTAGAGAGTCCACCATTAATAATACCCAACACCTGACCCACCATCCCCCTCCCCTTCATGATGACATGATTCTTGGCCACAGGGAACATATTCTCCTGACTGGTGGTGATGAACCTCTGGCAGGAAGTGATGGCCTCATTCCTGGAATTTTGGAGTGCCGTCTCGCACTCGTGCATGATCGTCTCCACCGTGCTCCTCAGTGCATGTTGAACCCTGTCCTTCTCTACCTGGGGTGTGTCCTCAGGAGCATGTCGTGACAATTTGAGGTCAAGCTCTAGCGTGTGACGGTTTTTGACTGCAATATGTTCCCAGGGGCTCCACAGGTAGGTGGGTGTGCCGTTGGGCATGTTCGGATTCATGACACCATCTGTCAGGATGAGGTGCATATCATGAGGAGTGAGGTCCCAGAGCCTGTGAAAATGACCAAACTGGACACTGTCACTGGTGGCGCGCTTCACCTTCATTACCGTGTGGTGTGGGAAAATGCACAATGTGGTGACATCTTGGTAAGGGGTGGGGACTTTAAATCCTCCCCTCTCTGCCCCCGGAATACGATACGTCTTCTGGGGATCATTCAATCTCCGAGGTTCCATCTGAGTTTCACAGGCACCCAACCCTTTGAGGGCTCTAGACAGGAGATCCCAATCTCTCAACGAATCTAAGTTGACCACCCCACTGAACCTGACTTTGTCTGCTAATTTTTGGGCAGCCATGGCCTCACGAGCTGGTTGTTGTTGTTGCTGCTGCTGTTGTTGACGACGGTGGGCTGTGGCGGCAGCGTCACTATCCTCATCATCCTCGGAATTATGTACATGATCACCACTCGTTTCCTCGTTGTTGTTGCTGCTGCTGTGGCTTGGACCCGCAGCATCACGTTCTAGACTGCGGGACAGTCTGGAATGAGTTTGCTCTCTCTGTCTCATTCTTTCCTCTCGGGTGGATTGTGTGGCCGCCTGGTAATCAAATTGACCCTCACTGTCTCGTTTTGTGGCGGCTAAAGTCTCCAACATGCGAGCGTACTCTCCATCAATGAGCTTTTGGACCAAGTCAGGGGAGTACAAGTAATTCTGGAAGGTGGTGGCCGTTTCTGTGTTTGCATTCAACAGTCCCATTCCACCGCCGTTTAAATTACCAGCAGAGACATTGCCGCCACCGCCACCACGACCAGCGTGAGCTCTCCTGCGCTCTTCTTTCGCCTCATGAACCACAGTGAGTGATTGTTCCTTGAAAACTCGGGCCTCTTTGATCCTGGACTGAATCAAATCACTGAACTTGAGCAAGGGGTCCATGTTCAGGAAGTGAACGATGAAACCCAAGAGGGTGGACCCCAAGACCGTGCATTCTTTGATGGTCGAGTTGATCCCGGGCCATTCCTTGTAGATGGGTTCAACGATGATCTTGACTTTGCTTCTCATGGAGGCACCCGGGCGATGCAAATAAGGTGAGTAGATGACCAAGTTGCGCTTGGATGGTTTGTTGCCACCACCTCCTTGTTTCTGAGCTCCTCCGCCTCCACCTCCAGTCAAAAAGGGGGCATCTTGTGGTCCTGCTGCCGCTGCCGCTGCAACCATGAGACCATCATCACTGGGTCTGATGGGACCTTCATGAAAGGTAGTGCGTCGTCTCTTGTTGTTCCTGGATCTCTGTCCACTGTAACCATCCGCATCGGAGCCATAACCGCTACCATCGCTGTCATCATCATCACCACCACCGCCTTCCCCTTCACCTTCCATGGCTCTCCTCATAGCCTGTTGATCATCTTGAATATCTTCTGCCGTCATCGTAACTGGTTCAGGTTGAGGCTGACCATCGGGGATGCTGGGGTCGACGACCCTGGGAATGCCTTCGGCGATCTTGAAAACACCACCCGAGAGGGCCTTCATGATCTCTTCCGTCCAGGGTGGCACCTCCCCGTGGTCCAAGGTATGCCGAGTAGAACCAAACAACAGGGCCATCATCAAATTCAGACTGAACGTGTGGGCCCGGGTAGGTTCCAGATCATTGAGGCACATGGCATTCTTGTTCAGATGATCGGCCGGGACGAAGAAGTACAGTGCATCATAAACACCCCTCTCTAATACAGAGGCCTCAAACTCACGCCCCTTAGGTTTGGGAACAGCCTCCGCTTGAGCCACACGAGGTCGAGGGTCACCACCACTCCCAGGTCTCTTTCTCTTTCCGCCACCGCCACCACCTTTGCCACCCATATTCAAAAATGCTGATCAGTCAA
>Ga0302315_10000489_pt1 | contig 44815 bp, 46 predicted proteins | sample III_Palsa_N3_1_FD_200532 | JGI IMG/M metagenome (GOLD analysis project Ga0302315, IMG submission 200532) | Peat permafrost microbial communities from Stordalen Mire near Abisko, Sweden - III_Palsa_N3_1 | ecosystem: Environmental > Terrestrial > Soil > Palsa > Peat permafrost | place: Sweden...
TAGCTTAATCTTGTCACCGACTTTCACGACCTCTTCGAATAATGGTTCAAACTCATTATCTTCAGGAGCAATGCTTTTCGCATCGTAACGTAAAGTCTTAGCTTTATAATCTATTAGAGTGCCTCTCAAAGCCTGGTCGCCAAATTTAAACTCAATTACTTTAGTATATGCTTTCAAAATTAGTTCAGCCATTTGCTGAGATTGTTCTGCCAATCTCACTATTCGAGGAAAAGGTGTAATAACGTTTTCACCTCCTTTACTCGAGCTTCTGACATTCCAAAAAGCAACTATATCCTCAGGCCTTTCTCTAAAAGGATTGTCTGTATGTCCAGCAACAAGTTGCCCGTTAGGACTTGTTTTGCTGTCTAGCGGCCAAATATCACTGTCAGGGCTTCCATTACTTAGAGTTAAGCTCCCTATCTCTGAACTAATTGATCGGATTCTTTCATTACGTGCGGTAGGCTCTAGATCTGCAAAATCTATTCCTGATAAGTGCACATAGGACATGTGACCTGTAAGGTTTTCTCTGACGAAGTCAGGCATTTCTCGCTGAGATATATCTAATCCAACTTGTAGCATTAGTAGATTATATAATTATATTTAATAGATACAAACATAGCAGTTCAGTTAGAAATGAGCTGAAGCCAAGGAAACTGGCTATTAACTAATCATTCTTTTCGTACTTGCAAATACTTTTTGCTGCAATAGAATTACTTAAAAGGGGGATTATCTATGGCAGGTTTTAAAGAATACGACGACATGACATTAGCAACTGCGGTAGCATTAGCACTCACACCGGAGCTTGGTGTGTCCTCTGGCGCTCAGGAAACTTGTAATATTGGCGCTAAGCACCTTGCTCGTCACCTTATAGCTGGCGACTGGGAAACTGAAACTGAAAATGTAAAGTCATTAGTGCAAGAGTTTATTGGTCGAGTGGTAGCAAATGCAAGTAGGAAGGGTATAGACTTGGAATTAATAGCCCCAGTCGCAGACCCATCAACAGAATAATAGACTGCAAAAGCAAGTCTTTATGAAGCATGGACAGAAGTTTCCTTTATTTTTATTCAAGTTCTTCGTTCGTTGGTTTTTGCTGATCTTCTATTTTATTTATCAACCTAAAGTCAAATAAATCTGTGGGTAATTCAGGTCCATGAGGAACTGAATACCCGGAGGTGTTATATGAAGCCCCGGCTGCGTGTATATACGTTACGTGAGGGCCAAGGTTTTTAATACTGGCTTCTAAGCCACTGCTGTTGTTACTGCGCTCACCATCTTCTAATCTCATAAAGTTATTATAAAAGCTTAAATCTACATTTGTCAAATATGATAGGCCACATTTGGTCGAAATGGAATCAATTCAACCAAGGATTACCTACTGTGAGTAAGCTTATGCTTGCATGCTACTGAGCAATAAACTAACATATTGCAATAATGACATTTGATGAGAGAATTTACATTCCAGATAGACCTTCAGATTCACCTGAAGAATTAGTTAGTGAGGACATATTAGAGACCAGTTTTTCTGATGCTAGCGTAAGCGAACTTACAGAAGCTTGGCGTCTCTATGACGGCCCTGACGCAGGAGAAAGATTCATGGCACCTGCGCCTTATCTATTGTCGTCCTGGCTTCTAAAAAGCGAAGACTATCGTGATTATGAAGGTTTAATATCACCGTTCGCTAAACTCGAGCTCAGTAGAGAGACTAAGGACGTCAGTAAACATCAAGATGATTTAACGAGTATTTATGGTTTCAGGCTAGTTAACCTGGAAACAGGCGCAAACCAGAAATATGACTCAGTGGAGCTAGTTGAGTTTAAGTTAATTGCAGGTGCTTTTTTTCAAAGAGGAAGTGACGAGGCTGCACTCTTTGGTTTGGCCGTAGCCTTAAGAAGCTTTAGGTTGGGCAAATTTAAATTAAATGATTATAAAGTTTGGGAATCGCATTTTTCACAATAACTATTATCGATATAATAGGCTCAGTGGGAACGAATTGGAACCAAATCAAGCGAGAGCTGATAACTATGTGGCAAATGGTTCAATTAGTTAGGAAAGAAGTTATTCCGGCTCTTTAAAATTAATATTTCTGTTTGCCAACACTTTTAATACTAAAAGCGGCATATATAGCCATAGACACTTCAGTGTTAAGTTGAAGCACAAGGAGGGGCTTAGAGTTTAATCTAATTGTTTTAGAAGCTATTCCACAGATATTGATTGGTTATCTCGTGGTGATAGAGAATTTCAGATTCTTTAATTTTACTGCCAAGTTCACGGGGGTTACGGTGTGCCGAAGCTTGTTTGTAGCGGATGTATTTATCTTTAGTAGCATCACCCATAACAACTGTCATAAAATCACTAGCCCTAAATAGCCTGATAGCGTCATTTATATTACCTGGCAAGAAACGGAGGCGTTGTCGTTTATCGCTAGATTTAAGTGTTTTGTCTTCTAGACCAGTCTTTAAAATAGTAAAAAGTAAAAGGTATGGATTAGCGTCAGGGGAAACAGAGCGTATCTCAATACGTGCCGTACGCTCATTACCTAGCGGCACTCTTATCATCGAGCCACGGTCATTAGCTGAAACTTTTATTTGGTTTGGTGCTTCGTAATTAGGATCGAGCCGGCGGTAAGCGTTAACGCTGGAATTAAGTACCAATGAAATTTCTGAAGCCCGATTTAGAAGCTTGTCTATAAAACCCCATGCCACTGTAGATAGGCCGTCTTGGCCTTTTTTATCATGAAAAATGTTCTTGCCATTTTTAGCTAGAGAAATGTTTGTATGCATGCCATTACCGTTCAAACCTTGAATCGGTTTTGGTAAGAAAGTTGCTGTCATACCCAGGCTATGTGCTACCTGCCGGCAGACTAGTTTATATAAAAGTATTTGATCGCAGGCTCTTAGGACGTCTGTATAAGAAAAATTAATCTCAAACTGTGATGGAGCAACTTCAGGATGATCTTTTTCATTACGAAAACCCATGGCGCGCTGGGCTTCAGCCGTTAAGTCGATAAATTGGCGTAATCTGTCGAGTGGAAGTGCATGGAAATAGCCGCCGGTGCTGATCGGTTTAAAGCCGGTGTTACTATCGTAGTATTGTTCGGCATCAGTACCCTCAAATAGAAAGCCCTCTAGCTCAGGTGCCATAAAAGCTTCGTAACCTTTGGAGGTCATGAGCTCATTGGCGTATTGCTGCAAGAGTCCACGAAAGTCAGACTCATAAGGCTTAAGATCGCGTGTAGCAATGTTCGCAAATATAGCAACCTTGCCTGGACCGAATACATCTGAAGGAAGATAGGTTAGGCTAGTCCAATCGAGCACTAAACGTAAATCTGATTCGTGCAGCTCGCTAAAGCCTCTGATAGATGAGCCGTCGAATGTTAAATTATCTAGTGCGTCCAGTAAAAAGTTTTTATCGTAGTCAAGCATGTGCAATCGACCTTCAATGTCACAAAAACAGACAGTTACAGCTTTTATACGGGATTCATTTTCTAGGGCTTTAATGTGAGCTGACTTTGCTCTTAGCGGATCACTTAACGATCGAGCCTCGGTGTTTAATTTTTCTAACTCGTTATATGTTAGTTCTAAGAAGTCTTTTAATTTATTTTGTGGAACCATAGTCTTACCTCGATTACATTAAGTATAATATTGATCTCAAATATACTAACTGTCAAAGAAATAATTCTAGCTATAGAATTGATTAACTTTATATAAAATAAGCAATAAGGAAATGGTAGACCACAGTTGGTCGAAATGGAACCAACTAAAGCATGAATTAATACTAATGTTTCAGTTCGCTAAATTTACAAACCTTAGTTTATAAATTTGGGGAACTGCCAGGAGGGATACTAAAATGAATGCGCTAAGCACTCAATTGTTTTTCCCTCCTGGAACTCTTACGAGTTAGTTTTCGTCAGTCTGACTCAGTTCTTCACGAGCCTCTTCACGAGCTCTCTTTTCACCCATCAAGCGTTCACGAGTTAGCTCTAGTTCAGCGCCAATCTCCTTTGCTCTTGCATTAGCAAGTTCTTGGGCAATTGCCTCAGAACCTTCTGCAGCTTCAATCGAAGCTTCAACTGACAAAGAAGTCGCTAGCCTCAGCATCTCTTTGACGTTTTCGATTTGCTCGTTAACTACAGACGTTCTGTGTAGTTGCATGAGTTCAGTGAGGCGACTTTTCAAATGGTTGACATCATATGTCTCTTCGGACTTACGTTCTCCTCGTCTAAGTTGAGTCAACTTCTTTTCTGTGCGTTTACGACCTATCTTTCCAACCTTTGTCCGAACAACTTTGCCGTTTTCATTTCTTACATAGAAAACAGCCCTGCTCGAGGAATACAAGCTGTTACGATCGCGAAAGTCAATTCCTTCTCCATCAGCCAACAGTGTCCCGGCTTCAAGTTCCTTTGGGATAACTTCTTCCCCACCATGGTAAATCTTAAGGAAGGAATAGTAGTCGGTGTGGGCATAGCTCGCTACAAGAATGAAACCCATAGGCACGTGAGTGCGTACACCAAACCTATCCTGCATTTTGTAGGTAAGGAGATCAGTATCTACAGTCTCACTACTGTCTGCCTGACAATCTTTGCCGTCACACAGGCTTTCATCACTATAGTGTGCATTTTTAGGACCGAGACCATCAATTTTGTAGTGAGCTTTACCATCGCAAATTATTGCATGATTTACAATTCCTTTGCGGTTCTTCTGGACGTTGAAAATCCTAATCTCTTTGGAAACCATATTAACCTCAAGTTGTGAATGAACGAAAACTATGCATATTATAATATAAACACTATAAAATAGCAAATACTATTGAATCTAGACTAAGTTTTCTCCTATATCCTTTTATCCTTTCGAACATATAGCAATCAATAATAATTAAACATAAGCAGTATGGTAGGCGTGATAGGAACGAATTGGAACCAAATCAAACGAGAGCTAGTAATTATGTGGAAGATAGTAAAGCAGATAAAGGAAGAAACTACTGTTGCAGTCTAAGTTAGTATAATAAAGTCAATTCTAGGCTGCTTTGCTAGAGTCTTCTCTTACTACATTGTAGTCATCTAAGAACATCTTTGCAGCACCATAAAGCGCAAGAGACTCTAAATCTGTTTCATCTCCTACCTTGGTAAGACCTCCCCAAGCATGGGTACACTGTTCTCTTTCAAGAGTAAATGTATATGGCCATTGAGTATCTGGCTGCTTTAATGCGCTTGCAATTAGTCCTTGCACACGAATCGCAGCTCTTGCAACTTCAGGACTACTATCTTGTAATCGGAGAGAGTAGCTACCAAGAGCTTCTATAGTCGTTAGTCCATCATGGAGGTTATCAAATTGCAGTGAACCAACTCTTTCAACTTGAGTTTGGATAGTCAGACTAATTGAGGTTTCTGTCATGCCTAAATGTATAAACAAAATGCACCTAGTAAGCAAGCACAAGCGAAATGGTAGCGACGAGTGGACTCGAACCACTGACCCCAGGCTTATGAGTCTTGCCTGTGACGCTAACGCCAATGACTTTACTAAGGTGTACGAGCTTGCGTTAGTACGTTATCGGCAGCACATGATTGGCGGTATAGCCGTCATTTGTAGCCGTCAATTTGCTAACGAGGACTAAGACTAGCTTATTTGTTAATTACAATCTTTTTGACTAAAGTCAAATGGTAGGCATGAGTTGGACACATTGGACAGACGTTAAAAGAGAACTGATAAGGTACTGGGAGCTAGTAGTAGAAGTACAATCTAGCAAACAGATTGTATCTAAGGGACTAGCATTGAACTAAGGGATTATAAGGTAAAACTTGTCGGCGCCGTGAAAATATTGAGTAGTTCTAAGGTTTTAGACTGGTCTTGTTATTTCAACTGGCACTTGGTCGTTGTCATTGTTAAGCCACTTGAAGTTAATACCTGTACCTTCAAATTCTTTAGCAATCCTCAACATATCTTTTCGTGCGCCTTCATCATCAATAGAATTTGCTTCACCACGCTTTTCCCTACGGTTTTTAAGAGTTTCAGCACTAGCGTCTAAATATATGTATATATGCTCGTCATTAGGGTAGGAATCTTTTAACCTTTTAGGAATATTATTCCCGTCAGTTATATCAAAGCCCTGACCCTTAATTAGTATTGTCTTAGCTTTTGACTTATCTTTAACAATTTCTTCTACAAGTGAATCTCTTGCGTGTTGTCTAAGTAAAAGAGAGCTTTCGTTGGCAATTATCGGTTGCTGAAGACTAAGGGTTAATAAAAGTGGGTCAGTAGGATTAGAAATCATCTTTTGGATTAACTCGTTTTTACCAACGGCAGTAGGTCCAAAAATCCATACAAACTTCGTCATAAGCTACGAGCCATTACGTTTAAGTAAATCGAGTGCTGATTGTGATTTCTGTATTTCTTTCTCAAGTCCAGCTATTGATATTTTTCTTGTTTTTTCAACGTAACCGTTTCGTTTCTTCTGACTGTTTTTATATAACTTGATCGTGTAAATAGTATATGAGAGGTCAATAGCAGATACGATTATCAGCAACGCCACTGTTACTTTTATTCCTCTAAACGCAGAGGAAGCTATTAGTAGAACACCGACAAACAATAGATATAATGCTATGTCGGTTCTAAGCTCTAACTTTTTTGAAGGTTCTTGTGGTAGGAAGTTATTTTTTACTACTTTTATGTATTCTATCCTAGCCGAAAGGAACTCTTTATAGGATTCAACGCCTTCAATTGTCTTGTCAATGATGTCATTTTCTAGTTGTTTTTTCTTGGCTAGAAGGTACTGTTCTTCTAGACCAATTAAATCAACTTTAGGTGCAGCTAGTTCTGTGATGACTTTCTTCCAAACTATGATGATGAATCCATTCACAATTAAAGCGACTATACCGAGCCAAAACAGTAAAGGGTGATGAAACTTTCTATCACTGGATAAACTTACCCCAATAGCAACCAACGCGGAGCCTAAAGTAATGCTAATTAGTGCAATACTATCAAGCCATGCTTCGGTTGAACCACGGAGTTCTCTGTTAGCGTCTCTAATGCCGTCACGGAAGACATCTATACTGTTCTGGTCTGCGTTTCGTTCAAGCTCAACTATCTTAATGTAATCGTCTTCATTCGCCATTATTCATACTCCTAAGATAGTCTAGCGACAATCCTAAATACATACATCCCTGGTACATTAGGCATTTCTCTTGTGGCTAATCTTGCCCTGATAGCAGAATCTTCGTAAATGAACTCATTCTTGTCATGCTTATTCAATTCAGAGTTACCGAACCTTCTATTTAAATCATTACTAACTAATGACAGAGTCATTCCATAGTCATTTTGGCTTACAGGTAGAGTGAGTCCGATTTTATATATAGTTCCCTCGTGCGTAGATAGAACCGTATCCCAGTTTGAATAACCTACATTGTTCACTGGTATAGCTTCATAAAAGACTTCATCACGATATTCAGCTTTAGCACCTGCTCTTTTGAATTCTTTTAGTGGCTTACCGTCTAGTACATTTAAAACTTTTCGTGCAGGGACATTTAAACCATAGAACTTTATTGAATCATCATTTTCATAAAGTTCGTCCAAGGAAGCACCTAAAGTCCAAGGTCCAAACATAAAATGGTCATTTTCATTATCTGTATTGTTTTCAAGACCCATATCGTAAGCTAATTTGGTAAATTGAGCATTGTCGTGGGCAAACGTTACCTCATCTTCCTTAATGTCTGCTGGTTCAACAACAGAAGAACCTTCCAAATACCAACTGATATGAATTAGGTAAGCACTTAAATGCACGGCGGATCGCTCAAATAATTCTAAGAATTTGTTTAACTCTGACTTAGATTTACTAAGCCTAAGGTCTTTGATTTTAGCTATAAACTGAGTAGCTTTTTTACTAGTATTATCAACAATGACCTTATTATTCCAATCTTCCCTTAATACTTCAGTCGCTAGAAAATACTGGTACTGACCATATAGCTTAGTTAAGTTAGTCGGAATATTTACATTCATATAAGACCATAACGTAATATTGGTATTATCATATCATCAGATAGTTAACTCCTATAGTGAATCCCGTGTTTTACGCTTCATAGAAGCGATATAACATGATTTCTTTCGTTTAGCGCAGAAAGGGATATGCTGCGTAGTATAGTGTGATTCTACATGAGATATCTGTGTAGATTTGCTAATTTCAGCTAACAGAGGTAAATGATTGGGTAAAAGGTGGGTAACTCTTGGGTGATTTTGTAAGTTTAGGGGGTGGCTAACTATACGCCAACTCATAGCCGATTTTAACGATTTTAGGGGTGTGCAACTACTCGGTAACTCATCGGTGATTTTCAGTAAAAGTAGTGCCACAAGTGTCACGCAACCTTACTTTATAGTGGTGTTTGTTGTAAAAATGTAGGCAAAAATCATATATTAACAGGGGTGAAAAAAGTAGTTGAGAATATTTTTTAATAGTCATATGATTGGGGGAGTTGGTGATACACCTATTCGCAGCGTATTAAATATCAAAGGCCACGCAGTTTGTATCGATAAAACATAAACAGGTGTGCAATGTGGTAGCACTCCGCTAAGTAAGAGTTATCAGCCTAACAGGATTAGGTCTTATTAGCTTTACCAAAACTTAGGGAGTGTATGGAGATTGCAAATCAATCACTACCTCAATTATCTCAACACCTAATTGTTAGTGTTGCAAAAGCACGGAGATTATTGGGAGTAGAAGCTAAAGAAATGACTGATGAAGAAATCAGTAGCTTAATTATCAGTCTTGATGAAGTAGCTACTGAATATATTCGAGGGGTGCCAGTAACCCAGTAGGGACCTATTATTAAAATGACAAAGCAATCAAATGAAATTAAAAATATGAACGCAGTTGCCTACATCAGAGTTTCCACTGACGATCAGGTTAAAGGTACAAGTCTAGATAGCCAAGAAGAAGCAATTATTAAGTTTGCTAAGCAACATGGTTTTACGTTATTACCTGAACATATCTTTCGTGAGGAAGGTGTATCGGCTAAACTTGCATATCGCCCTAAACTTGCAGAAATGTTAAGCCTTTGCCTAAAGCAAAAAGGGCGTTTTAACTATTGCATTGTTTGGAAGATAGACCGTCTAGCTCGTAAGAGTGAGTTACACCACTACATTAAAGCCCAACTATTCAAGGCAGGAACAAAGCTACTATCAGTTACCGAACCGTTAACAGATGACCCAGCAGGTCATTTAATGGATTCTATGTTAGCTGCTTTTGCAGAGTTCGATAATGAGATACGCACTATTCGTACAACCGAAGGTACTAAACAACGTGCTTTACAAGGCGGGTGGCCTCACAGCCCAATGTACGGGTATAGTCGTCATAAAACAGCACTAGATATCCCAACACTCATACCTAATGATGACGCAGAAAAAGTAATCAAACTTCTAGTTAAGTTTTCATCGGGGTCATACAACGTAAAACAAGCACAGGGACTTGCTGCTGAAATAGGTATTCGCGGTAGAAACGGTAAGAGACGACGCTGGCAGAGTGTTAAAGACATGCTCACTAACCCAATTTACATAGGTAAAGTACGCAGTAAGTTTACAGACGGAAAGTGGGTTGACGGTGTACACCCAGCCCTTATAGATGAATCAGTGTATTATAAAAATGTGGCTATTATTAACGGAAATATGAAGAATAAAAGTCGTGAAGCCGAAGTTGAATGGTATTTAAAAGGTGGCTTCCTGAGACATACCTGCGGTCATAGAATTATTAGTTGTCCAAGTAGAGGTCGCAGTGGTCCTAGCCTCAGATATTCTTGTTATAAGTGCAAGGTTGGCGATCAACTCAATTACCACGTAAGTAGAAAGCGTGATTTAATGCACGATGAATTTGTAGAGCTTCTGAAACAAGTAAAGCTAAAACCTGGTATATCAAAACTATTCCGAGAAATTATTCTAAGTCGCTGGAATGTTGAGTATAAGGACGCGATTGTACAAACTAAGTTAATTAATGACCAGCTAGAGACCCTTACTAAACGGAAGTCTAAAGTCGTGGATTACTTCCTAGATGAGAAAATAGATGAAGCTACTAAAGATACCAAACTATCACAAATTGAAGCTGAAATAATGCAACTAAAACTGAAACTGGTTGACGCAGATGATTACGTTAGTCAAAAGGAAGAAATAGTTGACGGTGGTATGTTGTTTATGTCCGACCCAGCAGCTTTTTGGAACATTGCTGGTCTAGAAAGCAAAAAGCGTATTCAAGATGTTCTATTTCCTGAAGGACTGGTCTATGACTTTGACAAAGGGTTTGAACCCCCTAAATTGAACAAATCATATCTGTTAATTGAAGAAATACTGACTAAAAATGCTAAAAATCCAAGTTTGGTAGCGGCATCTGGACTTGAACCAGAGACCTTCGGCTTATGAGTCCGACGCTCTAACCAGCTGAGCTATGCCGCCACGTCAGGCTAATATAGCATGATTCGCCCCTGTTGGCTACTATATAGAACAGGTTAAGTCACTGTTCATTACTTATAATAGTGCAACTGGCCTTTAGTTCCACTTATTTTTATAGCCGTAAAGCGTTTCCTGGTCTTTTTTGATAACTTGGTCAATGGAGATGTCTGCCATATTAAACATCTCAAAAAAATGAACAATCGGCTCAATGGCTAAATCTTTAGCGGGGAGCTGTAGGTCATCGGGGCTAAACGCCTTTTCAAATGTAATGGGGTTTTCTTGAGTGACTCTTGGAAATGATAGTCGTCTAAAAGCATCAAAACTTGAGAGTTGTCTGCCCTTGGTGTTGTTTAACGAAATGCTGACATACGCTCCCTCCGCATAAAGGCCAGAGTGGTGCAAACGTGCTAAAAACTCCACTATTTCGGTAATGTAGTAAGTAAGTGAGCCGACAAAGTTCAGATATTTTCCAGGCTCTAAGTCGTTCGGGCTAAATCTACCCTCAACTTCTGGAGTTGACCAATCTTCTTGTACGGCACTGTAATGCAAAAACTGACTGCTTTTGTACATACGCCAAAACTCTTTGAACTCACCAGAGTCAATCCAGCCTTGCACATAATTATTGTGGTTCTCAATGCCATGATTATCGGCATCGCCATGCCCATAGAACGGGTAATACCAGCCCCGTAGCTTTACGCTGTTTTTATCTACCAATTCTTCACACTCTTTAAGTGAGAAGTCTGCTGGTTTGCCTATGGGCTGAAAATTGATACGCCAATAGCCTCGGCTTTTAATAGTGTCAATAAACTCGTCTTTCATAAGCCGCCCAGCTCCTCGTCATAGTAGTTTTTTTGCTCAACTGACTCTGCTGCGTAGCCCTGAGTTCGGCGTTTACCCATCATTTTAACCGTTGCACGGTCTAAGATGTCTCGCATATCAAAAGAGTTAGAAACTGGCTCACTTTCTGGTCTACGCCTTCTGCTACGATAGTAGATTTTCCCTTGGCTTGTATCTTTGGAGTCGGTTTTGCAGACTACAGGTATCTCTGGGAACTCAAAGATTCGGATAATCACAAAACGTAGCCCATTGGCATCAACTATATTGTTGTAAACAGTAAAAGTAACGAACGGGTCGGCGTAATTAGCCATCTGGTCTTGCATTGTTTCTTGGTCAAAAGTTTTAGCCTGAGCCTCCGTAACGCCAATACGCTTAAATGTTTTGTCATCAAAGCCAATGACGATATAGCCACCATCTTGAACGTTGGAAAACGCCAATATATCTTTGGCTAGGGACTTAACGTCCCAGTTGCAAGCAGACTTGAAATCTAGCGATTGCGATTCCTCGCTGCCCTCAACAAGGCTGTCAAACTCAGATAATTCCATAGCCTTAATTATATGCCTACCAACCACCAGGGTAGCCTATATAGTTAGGATAATTGGTGAAAGTAGTTTCGTTCCAAATTTTCGGAGCGGACAAAGGCATCTTTGACTTGGTTTGATGCAAAAAAGTCTATTGAGATACCAGACTTTTCATTGGAATAAATACAACCTTCTACTTGTCGGTCAGTGCCAGCTACATTTACCAGTTTCGGTACTTTTTCAAGAACACCGTAACATGCCTTGGCTACGCTCTCAAACTCGGCTTCAACTTCCGCTTTATCTCGTTCGCTTATGGCGATAATATCTAGGTCGTTGTACATGCCTGGCCGAATAGCTACACTTGAACCGCTCAGCCCATTGCCGCTACCAGTCAAAAAATAATGTATGCCCTCTTTAAGCCCTGCTAATCTAAGATGTGCGACAAACATGCAATCTTCCATTGATAAATAAGTGTTGTGTATTGCCTCGCTGTAGATTTCCATTACAGTGTTACCCTCAAATACCGATAGAGGCTTTGGCCTATAGGCCGATGCGTGTCGTGATTCAGGTATAAAACGGCATACATCTTGTCTGTTTGGCGGCATGATAACGATTGGTGAGCCAGGCAGTAGGAGCGAAGTGATAGCATCATACGCTGCACCAGAAGGCAAAACATGCTTTTCTTTCATTGACCCTTCACCAGTTACCATGATGCCGTAAAGGTCAGCACCTACGGGTACTTTACCAAGTGCCATCATAAAAGGGTCTTCAATATCAGTCGGACTATGCTCAATCACATGACCACCGTAACCTTCGTTTTCACCCGCTAAGATACAAGCAATGCGGCGACCACTAAAGGGTGCTTGCGCTAGTGCAAGTTGGCCTAGAAGGTCTGCTTTAACGGGGGCAAGTCGTTCTGGAATGGGGTTAAGTGGAAAAGCGTCAATAACTACTGTGTTCTCAGGCATGACCCTCGGAACCCGAAACATATCAATATCGTCAAATACTGCTTCGCTCATAGTCTAGTAATCCTCTGGTTGATAAGTAAGGCTCTGAGCGGTGTAAAACTCGCCGTTATCCAAGCCTTCAATGATTGCGAGCGTAGTAGCGAAAACCTTCTCCTGCTGATGTAATTCATCTAATGTAAGCCAACTATTTGTGCCACCGTCATAGGCGTTGGTCAGCTCGCCCGAAACTTTAGTCGCCTTTAGGACGACAAACAATTTGTCTTCAAGTAGGCTCTCGTCATTCGCATCATAGTCACGAACACGGCGAAAACCGTGAACTATAAACTCAGCATCTAAGCCCGCCTGACGTTTAAGTTGTCGTTGCGCTGTGGCTTCAAAGGATTCTCCCCATTCGGCACGGCCATGAACTTCACTCCAATATCCGTAATAGGGATTACGCAGTCGTTTCTGTAGCAAGTAAACAGTCTCACCTGCATCGTTCTTGTCGGTGATGACCATTAGTATTGACACTTTTGGCTGTTTCTCAACCGCTCTTTGCTTTTCATTCAAGCTGTTGGCATATTCCTTACCCAACGCTGTGAGCTGATATTCGCCATCGTCCAGCTTAGTTACATAGCCTAGCTTTACGAGTTTGCGGAGATGGAACTTAAAGGTGTCGCTAGTGTGATTGGTTTGGTGCATCAAGGCATTAAAACGCTCTGCCTTCGCATATCTAAGCGAGTGCAGAATAGATGCCTGTGTCCTGTGTAGTTGAGAGTTATCCATAAACAGCCTTAATTTTTATTAATTATATAACAAAACAGTAGAAATAGCCAGGATTTAGGGTACTAACTTACCCTAGATTGTCACCCCCGTTATTTGTATAAGTTACCTCAGCAGACTGGTGGGCAGTACGCACACTAACTAAATACGGGAGTATGCCCTATGGCTAATGCAGAAAAGAAGAAGTTGTATGTTGGCTGCGGTTTAACGCTTGCGCCACAAGAGTTCAAAAACCGAGTAGAGGAACTAAAAACAGAACTAGGCCGTGATTGGCATGTGCTGGAGTTCTTAGGATTGGTCGCTGGCACGGCAGCAGATGTCTATCAGCGTGACATTGTTGAGAATGTTGGTAGCTGTGACGCTTTTGTTGCTATTGCAGATGAGCCAAGTATTGGCCTGGGTTACGAACTGGCAATAGCGGTTGAGCAACACCGCAAACCCGTCCTCGCAACGGCTCATGTAAGTTCAAAAGTTACCCGAATGTTGCTCGGTGCTGCCGAGGTTCACCCAAACATGGAGTTCATGCCGTATGAAGACATGGTTGCAGATGTCCCTGGCCTTGTAAGGGTTCAATTTGCGCCAGTGTTAGAGGCTTAGCAATGGAACATAGCAAAGGTGACGTTTTAGTTGATATGGACGGTGTACTTGCGGCGTTTGACGCTAGTGTTGAAGCTACTATCACTGAACTACACCCTGAAATCATGTTGGTTCGTCCACGCCAGGAGTTTTATATACACCAAGACTATGCCGAAGAACACCACCTGGCGATAAAAGGTATTTGGCAAGCTCAAGGCTTCTATCGCCAGCTTAATATGGTTGATGGAGCTACAGAAGGTTGGGGCAAAATAGTTGAAGCAGGATTTAGGCCACGAATCTGTTCCTCGCCAATTCCACAAAACCCTAACTGCGTATCTGAAAAGGTAGGCTGGCTTGAGGAACATTTTGTTCCAGATTTTGGCTACTCTGTAATTGATGAAGCGGTATTTGACCGTGACAAAACCAAGTATGGCGCAGTTGCTTTAATAGACGATAAACCTGATATTCCTGGTATTGAAAAAGCGAATTGGCAACACATTGTATTTGATGCCTCGTACAACAAGCTCTCAAGCGCACGACTGAGACTGAATGGGTGGAGAGACCCAGCACTGTCTAGCTTACTCAATGAGGCCGCAAGGACACGATGATTAGTATGGCAGAAAGGAGTACTGCGCCCAGTGAGGCAGATGTCTTATCTGCTGGTGTTGAATTGATTCCTGAGGATTGTAGGACAACTGCAACCGAGGCTCTAGTCGCACGAACTATGCTCATAGGTGAGTTTGCTCTTTCTCATGCCCCTGTCACCAATAGACGCTTAGCATGTGTCATTAAGGCAGCTGACGGAAGGCTCTACACAGGACACAATTACGAAGACGACAGCGAGGAATTAGTGCGTTTTGACCATGCAGAGACATGTGCGCTAGACTCATCACCCGAACAATCTGGTATGGGCGTTGAAACCATTTTCATGGCTTGCGAGAACGAGGGCGAATATAAGCGCATAAGTCCATGTCCTGATTGTTTTTCTAGGCTTGAACCCTTATTACTTTCCAATGCTGAGTTAGTTTTATTTGAGCCCCACACACTTAATCGTGCGCTTGTTTTTTCTGCCGATGAAATCCATGATGCCTACGAAAGTAAGCCGTACTCATTTATTGTTGGCGATACTGATGAAGTGGTTGCGGCAGAGTTACGTGATAAAACAATTTTGAACGATGAGGATATACAGATAGTAACTGCACTAAGACGGCTTGGTCTAAATCAAGGAATCAATTTCTACTTAACTGGAAGCGGTAGTGGCCGAGGCTGGATAAGCAATGCTATTAATAATAAATTAGGGCGTAGTTACTCCGACCTAGATATAATCGGCGTGAGCTCGTTGTCACCTGAGCTGGTTGAGAGACAAATTAAAGAACTCCTCACTGTGCAACTTGGGCGAGTGACTGAGCGTGAGGTTAGTAGTGAAGCGTGGGTAATTAGTGGAGCTAGAAAAGGCAATTCATTCCAAAACTCCTACACAGTATTTGAGAGTCCAGCTAGAAAAATAATGGATTTGGTTCTGGCTGAATCGCTTGGCGAAGGTATGCGGCGGCATGATTATTATGAGAAAAACTTCTTCCACCAACTGAGCTAAAGAGTATGCTAATAGGTGAAGTATTTTGTGATTATTAAACCAAAATGAGGCAACGTAATGGACAAGTCAAAGCTAGACCGCTACCTAAGTTTTATCAGTAAGGATAAAAAGCAACCAAAGATTTACCTGGGCTGTTCATTGACTCATGCGCCCAAAGGTTTCCGTGAACAGGTTGATTCACTGAAAGACATACTAAGGGAAGACTACGAAGTGTTTGATTTCTTAGGGCTTGTAGACGGAACGCCGCAAGAGGTATATCAATGGGACATACACCACTGCGTGACGGATTGTACAGTATTCCTAGCTGTGTGCGATTACCCTGGCATTGGTCTAGGCTATGAATTAGCCACTGCGATTGAGAAGCTAAAAAAGCCAGTTCTAGCTGTTGCCCACGAAGATGCAAAGGTATCTCGGCTGGTAACTGGCATAGATGCACCAGACTATACCTTTGCTCGTTATAACGACCTACTCGCTGATGTGCCTAAGATGCTAAAACGCATTATCTAATACCCCCTAGCGATACTTGTATAGTTTCTTGTAATTTTGCCAAAGTATTATTTAGTTGTCATAATAGTATTAGATATGAATAATGCTGTAACCGACTACACCCCTATAGACTTCCAGTATCAGGAGCTGGATTTTACATACCAAGACGTTGATTTTACTGACCTTGAGCCTGTAGATATAGAGTTCACACCAATGAAGGTAGACTGGCTAGAAGCCAAGACTCTCTACCTTACAGACCACAAGCTGTCCTACCGTGATATTGCCGACAAGTACGGCGTATCACTCAAACAGGTCAAGAAATGGGGCGCACGGCAGCAATGGCGTGAAGGTCGCCAAGAGGTGTCCAATTTAGCCCAAACCAAAATCACAGAAAACCTTGCCGAGAGTGCCGCCGAAACCAACCAGCGGCACGCTGAGATGTATCAGCAAGCCCAAGAATTGACTTTGGCCTACCTTGAAATCCTAGACGTTCAAATCACTCAAGCCGTAGACACAGCCGAACGTGAAGAAAGAATTGTTACCTTCAAGGAGTTACCTAGCACGGCATTGTTATTATCATTGACCCACAGCTTAGTTACTGCCACAAATGGCGAACGGGTCTGCTTGGGATTGCCGACTGCCATAGCCCCTGCACCTGTCGGCTACAAGCCACCAGTAGAAGAAGACCCTGAGTTTGCAGCTCTACCTTTAGAGGAGCGAATCAATCGCATACTGAACCAAGACACTGCGTCCAACAGTAACTAAAGTTCCACACATAGTAGAGACGCTTGGTTTCGGCCAGGCTCTTTTATATCTGGTGTACAATTCTTGTAACAGATTATGAATATGAAGACTACGCCGTATTGGGACAAGCAAACACTCACTATTTATGGATTGCTTGGTGGCTACACACGACTTAGCTCACAAGATGTTAGCCAGGCAGTCGTTGATTTTACCAATCAAAAAAGCAATGTGCTTCGTAGCATCAAGTTACTGGCGGGGCTAGAGGAGCAACGTAAGGTTCGGGTACACCACATCTGGCTTAACCTTAGAAAATATAAAGACCAGCTTGAAGAACTGCCTGAGTCAGATGGGCGCAATGACCTGATTAGCAAAGTTCAGGATGTTATTGACTGGGAAGTTGATGGCCATAGCGTATTAAGAGCAAATATCTTAGACCTAATGGAATGGGAACCGATGCTGACCGAGGAGTTGAGTGGTTGTTTGGACTTTAGTATTGAAGTGACGGCTAAGAAATGGATTCGTGGCGTGGTACAAGAGTATTTGGAGCGGTATCGCCAAAACGATTTGTTCACACCCACTGACAGTTCCTATATACCTTATCACCAACAGTACCTAGCCTTGACGGATTACCTAGAGCGAAGCAAGCCACAACAAACATTAGACAGTTGGCTCCTGCGTGGCAAGATTCGCTTGCTAGAGCTAGTTTACGACCTAGTGGATAAGGGCAAACTGGTCGTAGAAGGCTTTAGTACCCCCGACTTCAATCCTATGGTCAATACGGATGTAACTAAAGGGATGAACGCTCAACGAGTTGACCTGTCGCAAGTCAGAGTTGAGCCGAGTAGCTACGATGCTGCTAACGGCGTACTGACAATCTTGGGTGAGCAGATTCGTATAATTAAGCAACCAAACATGAAGGGCGTGAAGAAGGAAAAGCTCCCAGCACAGCTCATGAGGGCATTGTTTCGCACAGCTACTTTTCCTAGTGCAGTAACTTTTAGGACTATATTCAACGTAGACCCTCGGACACACCGAGACGGCAAGTATCCATCAGCCGTTGTTAATAAAGCTTCAACATTAGCAGCAGAAATCAATGAGCGGATTCAAGAGAAGCTAGTAGGAATTAAGCTCGTGAAATCTGACGACAGAACCTTCTTCATAGATGAGCGTTATCTAAAAAAATAGTAGGAAACTTTCCTGTTTGACAGGGGTGATACTGTACGTCCGCAATCAAATAAGCGGGCGTTTTTAATGCCCAGGAAGGAATATGAAAATGGCGAATAAATGCCACATTGCACTGAGCTTCCCATTAGAAGCAATCCCAGAGCCACAGCAGAAGAAGCAACTGCGTGAACTCCACGAAAACATTAAACAAAACGGGCTGCGGGCTGCTGCTCCTGGAGCAACTGCCAACATAAGAGAAATTAATAACGAGGCGTGGGTTACGCCCTACTTTGACATTCACATTGCTTCTGCTGGCAGCATGAATGTTCCACTATGGATGGTCTTAGACTCCATTTGGTCGTTCAAGTACGGCTTCCCCTGGTGGGCGCAAATTGGTTTCGCTGGAGCTGAAAAGAATAGCGGTACCCAAAAAATCAAAGACGACCCGATAGCTTACCTTGAATGGGAGTTGCCCGTAAAGGATGTTATCCGTAACCTTAAATACGCAATAAAAGTTCACAAGAACTTTCCGATTAGCACCAAGCTTGCTAACTGGAAGTGGGTTGAAGATAACTTACGTCAGTTGCGAGAAGTTCTACTGTGGTTCCACACGGCCTACGAAATATCCGATAGAGCCATTGCCACACTGGACTGGTCAGAAGTTGCCTGGATGATGCTAACGGAAGCCCAGGTGAGTCAAAATAACGACCCAAACAACCTGATGGCAGATGTTAAGAAACTGAACCGTGATATTAGAAAGCTCAAGGCGGGCAAGGTTACGCTTAGAACCTTTGAGCGAAAGTATGCGGAGACAACGTGATGGGAGTTGTACTACGAAAAGAAGGTGAAGGTACGGACTCGTTTGATACCCAAGACTTCGGCCAGGCTGCTGCGTTACTCGCCAAAGGGCATGAGCTAATTTTCATGCACCCACTAGAGAACAGCAAGCGGGTGGTGTTCCATTTTGTTATCACGCCAGCCATAGAACAGGACGCTCAAGATTACTGGAACGGCAAGCTGCTGGTAGATGCCAAGCAGTATTGGAGTGAGTCCAAGAATCTAAAAACACGCTTGTACGGGTTGAAACCATGAGGCTGACCCAGGATAGCATCACTAAGCTCCAGGCCGTTATGAAGCGGCATTTTAACCTGGAATACGATAACGAAAAGGCTCAGGTCACTGGCCGAGCCGTACTACGATTGGTCGGCTTAAAGCTGCACCAGCAACTAAATAAGGAGCATGAAGATGAAGCCCGAAACCCAGACCACCAAAGCCCAAGTTCGTGATGCACTCAATGGCATAGACCAGAAGCTGCACCCTGAAATGAGCAGTGATGATGTGCGAGACGCACTGTCGCTAACAATCAAAGAAGACGATGTTTGTAAGGAAATTGCCTTCTACTGCATGTTGTCGGCCTACACCCGTGACTCGCAGATTAACATCAGCTTCAACGCTCCCAGCGCATCAGGCAAGACGTACATCACCAGTGAAGTTGCCAAGCTGTTTCCAGACGAGGATAAGATTGAATCCAGTGGAGCCAGCCCAACTTCGTTTTACCACACGGAGGGCATTGAGGACGAGGAGCGTAACGCTAAAATCGTATCCTTTGAACGCAAGATACTGATTTTCTACGAGCAGAGCAACCCAGCTTTGCAAGCCAAGCTGCGGCCTATTCTGTCACACGATAGTTGGGAAGTCTACTACCGTATTACCAATAAAAATAAGTCGGGTAAAAACCGCACGGAGCTGATTATTTTGGAAGGTTTCCCCGCAACGGTGTTTTGTTCGGCGGGACTGCGGCTTGATGAACAGGAAGCCACCAGAGCCATATTACTCAGCCCCGAACCGAGCCAAGAAAAGCTACGGGCTGCTATTGAATTGCAGAATCGGCGTGGCACGAATGAGCAAGCCTACAACCACTGGCTAGAGTCACGGCCAGAGCGAGTGGCACTCAAGGAACGAATCCTGGCTATCCGTGAGGAGTATGTGGAGTACATCAGGCTGCCTGACGATGATGCCATTAAGCAGCGGTTCTATGCCAGCTTCCCGAAGCTCAAGCATCGCCATACCCGTGACTTCACGCATCTGCAACAGCTTATTAAGGCCATTGCCTTGTTGAACCTGTGGCATCGGAAGCAGCCAGACGGCTCAATAATGGCCTCTCAGAGTGACATAGACCGAGCGTTTATGCTGTGGGAACAACTTGCCCAAAGCCAGAGCCTGGGTATCCCACCCACTGCCATTCACTTTTACAAGCAGTTCATTTTGCCTGTGTACTTTGAGCTGCGTAGTGCCTACCCAAAGACAGCAGCGCCGCATGACACTCTAGGCATTAGCCGTGAGCAGCTTTGCCGCTACTACTTGAAAACCGAGAAAACCGTGCTGGCTGATACTTACCTACGCAAAGAGCTGTTGCCGCAGCTTGAAGCAGGTGGACTCATTATTCAGAAGGCACCTGAGATTGGCGACAAGCGCAGCAGACTAATTTACCCACAATGGTTCCCAGAGGAAACTAAATAGGCGCACCGATTGGTACGCTGCTAAAAGGAGCAATCATGTAAACCAGAACCAACCAATCAACTAATGAAAATGAGGATTTAGATGACTATGTACAACCAATTTTTAACAATCTATAATGTAATTGTTTCCGTTACCAGCAAATACGCCGATGGTGTTTTTGTTTCTGCTCGTTAAGGGCAGCATGGTGCAGAAAGAAGCCATTGGCAACTGGAAGCGGAAACAGCCGTGCTGTCCTTTTTGATTGGAATCAACTTGGACGCAAACAATTCGGCTTACATTGTAGAGCGACACAGAAAGGCGCAATGTATGGCGAATGAACAAAACTACCCAAAACTATTAACAATTCCTGAGGCAACCAGCCAGCTCAGAATAAGCCGATGGACAATATATCAACTAATTCGGAGCGGTGAGTTAAAAACAATAACCATCGCAAGCCGCCGATTTGTGGCTACTGATGATTTAGCCAGTTTCATAAGTCAACGTAAGGAGATAGAGAATGAGACGTAGACGGGGTGATGGTTCGGTCACTAAGCGTAAAGATGGTCGGTACGAGGCTGCTGCATATGTAAATACGCCACAGGGTACTAAACGGGTGCGGCGCTATGCTACTACACGACCTGAGGCAGAAGCGTTGCTGGTTGAGCTAAGAAATAATAACAATAACGGGCTATTAACAGACAGCAGAGAACAGAAGTTGGGTGATTATTTAGATTATTGGCTAACAGTAGTCAAGTCAACTCTGCGCCCCACTACCTATATTGGCTATGAAGTTATAGTGCGGATTTATCTCAAGCCAGGTTTAGGCAATAAATGCCTGGCTAAACTTAGGGTTGCAGATGTTCAGTCACACATAAGCAGTCAGCTCAAAGCAGGGGTGTCCAATCGCACACTTCAAAAACAGCGAATGATATTATCAGCGGCGCTTAAACGTGCCGAACACGAAGAAATCATTATTAGAAACGTGGCACGACTTACTGACATACCGCAATATCGGCCTAAAGAAATTGTTCCGTGGAACTTGAATCAACTAAGCATATTTTTAGACCATGCCAGTAGCGACCCGCTGTACCCAGTATTTGTTTTGCTGTCTTTATATGGACTAAGAGCAAGCGAAGCGTTGGGCTTATCTTGGCACAATGTAGATTTTGACAATAAAGTTATTCACATTCGACAGCAGCTACAGTATTATGACCAAGCATTTCATTATACGGATTTGAAAACTCAGGCGGGACGGCGTGACTTACCGCTACTCGGCATTGTGTATGACGTTTTGCAGAACATTCCACAAACGGATAGTGGGGCGTTGCCAGACCTGATATTTAAGACAGTAAACGGTAATCCGATTGACAGGCGGAATCTGCTTAGGTCGTTTAAGCGTATCAGCAAACACGCTGGGCTACCGTTGATTAGAATGCACGACTTACGGCACACGGCCGCCACAATTCTAAAAGATATTGGCGTACAAGCAAGAGACACTCAGCTTATTTTAGGCCATGCCCATATCTCGACAACCCAGCAGATTTACCAACATTCTGGCGTAGAAGAACGTGGCTTGATATTGGAGCGGTATGAGCAGAAATTAGTCAGTATTAGTGCGTGTAGCCGTCAAATTAAGCCGTCAAGCGATGTTATAGAGCCAAAAATAATCAAGAATAACATCGGTAGCGGCGAGAAATTGCTAGGTATCAACCCCAGGCTTATGAGTCCTGTGCTCTAACCAGCTGAGCTACGCCGCCACGTATAACAACGAACTAGAATATAACATGATTTACATCTGTTGACCAGCTAATAACTTCTGAAAAACAGGTATGTTGCTGTGCATACACCAATAATAATGACACTAATTCTTAAACTATGCGATGATACTTTTTTAGATAGGTAAGCCCCACTTAAACCGCCAATTAAGTTACCACCGGCCATAACTAGGCCGGAGTGCCAGTTAATAAGGTGTGAACTCAACAAACAGAGAAGAGATACAGCAGACACGCAAACTGTCATACAGCACTTTAATGCATTAGCTCTGTGTATATGGTTATGAAGACTTGTAAAACCTAAGAAGGCAAGCATGACAAAGCCAAGTCCTGCTCCAAAATAGCCACCATAAACAGACAAAGGAATTATGGCTATACCAATTAGGACTAATTGTTTACTACTCTTTTTGGACTTCTTTCTGCGCTTAAGATGACCTTGAATCACGTTATATAGGAAAGGCTGAAAAATAAAGAGTAATACGGCAAATAGAATAAGCCACGGTATTAGTGTATTAAAAGAGCTAAATGAGGTGTGTCGAAGTAATAGAGCTCCTGTGGCTGCACCAACTGCGACAGGGAAGAGGAGTAGCAGGTAAGAGCGGGGGACTTTCTTTAAATATCGTCTATAGCTAAAAACCGCCCCAATATTTCCGGGTAATATGGCCAAATTAGCGGTGGCATTAGCAATCAACGGCGGCATGCCCGTAGCTAACATTAAAGGGAATCCAACAAGCATTCCACCACCGGCCAGGGCGTTCATTACACCGACAATAATACCGGCGAAGAATAAAATTAGATCGTGTATCATGTTTATTTTTACGTTCTACTCTAAAAAGATAACATAAGCTGGACAAGTACAGCTAATTTACTTCGTTGTTACAATGTTAACTAAAGAGATGAATATTCAATTAGATAAACCAGGTACTTATGTAGTCGCCGTCAGTGGCGGAGTTGATTCAATGACTTTACTTAACTTGTTAAGTAATACTGTAAGACCAGATCAAAAAATCATAGTTGCCCATCTCGATCATGGAGTAAGGCCGGATTCAAAGGAAGACAGACTTCTGGTGGAAAAGACTTCTAAAGACCTGGGCTTAAATTTTATATATAACGAAGCAAAGTTAGGTCCTAAAGCCAGCGAAGAAAAAGCCAGACAAGCCCGCTATGGATTCTTAGATAGAGTAAAACAAGATAATCAGGCCGTAGCGATAGTAACCGCTCACCATAAAGACGATCTAATTGAAACGGCTATCATTAATCTAATTAGAGGCACAGGCAGAAAAGGCCTTACTTCCCTGTCTAGCCAACCCGACAAATTAAGGCCACTTTTAAATTATTCAAAGGCAGATATCCTTAAGTACGCCCAAGAACAAGGCATAGCCTGGCGTGAAGACTCGACTAATGCGGATACAACGTATTTACGTAACTACATAAGGCTAAAACTACTGCCACGATTAAATGACTCAGCTAAATCAAAGCTTTTTGAGATAATAAATAATGCAGCTGGTTTTAACGAAGAATTAGACCAGGCATTACAAATACTGCTTGAAGACCACGCCAAAGACAATCAAATTGACCGGCAATGGTTCGTTAGCCTACCACATAATTTAGCCATGGAAGTCATGGCTTCGTACTTAAGAGCTAATAATATACGAAGTTTTGATTCCCAGACCCTTGAAAAACTGGTCGTAGCTGCTAAAGTAGCAGAGAGAAATCGTAAATTTCCAATTCAAAAAGGATATTTTCTGAGCATTAATAACAATAAATTAGCACTCACTCATAGTGAGCGCTAGCCAAAATATTTTTACCGAGGTATAATAGTTCTCTATGGACAATAAACTCCCAGGACCAGGTCGGAAACAGGCACCCAAGAATAAGCGGACAAAAAATGCCGGTTTTATAGTACTTGTAGTACTCTTTGTACTAATCATTTTTCTAGCCTATGACCAGCCATCGAACTTGCAAGAAATAAGCGCATCGAGGGCAATTTCACAGAACAACTCAGGTCGATACAGTAGAATTTTAGTCAACGGTAACGAACTGGAAATTACGCCTAAGAATCAAGATCACCCCACGATTAAGTCGTATGTCGACCCCAATTCTAGTCTAAAACAGCAAGGATTTAATTTGAGTAAATCAAACGTAACATATAAGTCTAGTAGCTCTAGCAGTTCAGATATTCTTGACCTAGCTGAGACTATCCTACCTGTCATATTAATCGGTGGCTTGCTCTATTTCATGCTTAGAAGCGCACAAGGTCAAGGCAATCAAGCCATGAGCTTTGGTAAAAGCAGAGCCAGGCTATACGGCAATGAAAAGAACAAGGTCACATTTACCGAAATAGCTGGTTCAGATGAAGCTAAGCAAGACCTCGAAGAAGTAGTTGAATTTCTGAAATTCCCAAAGAAGTTTTCTGGTATGGGCGCTCGCATACCAAAGGGCGTTCTATTAGTTGGTCCTCCAGGTACTGGTAAGACTATGCTTGCAAGAGCCGTAGCTGGTGAGGCTAACGTACCCTTCTTTAGCATTTCAGGTTCCGAGTTCGTTGAGATGTTTGTCGGTGTCGGTGCTTCAAGAGTAAGAGACCTATTCGCTAAGGCTAAGAAAAACGCTCCTTGCATAATCTTCGTCGACGAAATTGATGCAGTTGGTCGTCGACGTGGTTCCGGTATGGGCGGTGGTCATGATGAACGTGAGCAGACACTTAACCAAATACTTGTCGAAATGGATGGCTTTGATCAAGGACAAAACGTAATTGTTATAGCCGCAACTAACAGAGCCGATGTGCTAGACCCAGCTTTATTACGACCAGGACGTTTTGATAGGCGAGTTAATATTGGCCTGCCTGATCGCAAAGATCGTGAAGCGATCCTAAAGGTTCACTTTGCTAAGAAACCGCTTGCTAAGAATGTTGACCTTGATGCTCTAGCCGCTAAGGCAGCTGGTTCTTCCGGTGCGGATCTTGCTAATATTGCTAACGAATCAGCCATCATAGCTGCACGTAACAGCCATACCGAAATTACTCAAAAAGATGTAACGGACGCATTTGAAAGAGTAGCTATTGGTCCGGAACGAAAGAGCAAGATAATGACCGAATCAGATAAGACTACTACCGCTTATCATGAAGCTGGCCATGCTCTTGTTGGCCATGTGCTTCCCGACAGTGACCCAGTTCACAAAGTTACTATCATCCCCCGCGGCGGTACCGGTGGTGTAACTTGGTTCATCCCGCCTGAAGATAGAGTATTTGTTTCCTTGATTCAGTTTAAAGACATGTTAGCTCGTGGACTTGGTGGACGTATCGCCGAAGAAGTCATCTTGGGCAAAGACAGGATTACGACTGGTGCCAGCAATGATTTACAAAATGCTGCTGAGTTAGCTAGAGACATGGTCGTTAATCAAGGTATGGGCGATAAGCTACGTGACCAAGTTTTCCATGTTGATGACGGAATGATGATCGATAGATTAGTTTCGGAACGAGATTACTCTGACGATACAGCTAAGGTTATTGATGGCGAAGTAGAAAGTCTAATTACGGAAGCCGCTAATAGAGCAAGGTTTGTTATCAAGGCTAATCTAGATAAACTTGAAAAATTAAAAGACAGCCTGATCGAAAAAGAGACTGTTGACGCGGACGAAGTCAAAGAAACTCTTAAAGGGGCTAAACTTCCAGCCTCGGCTGCATTATACTAGTGGGGCATGAACCCTACCGCTCCAACACCAACAGCATCTAAGAAAAAAAGACGCATAAGCATCGGTAATACCGTTGCGCTATTAATTGGCACATCTTTTGCTGGTCAATTATTAGGCTTTTTAAGAACGAAGCTGGTTAATACAAACTTTCCAACAATCGGCCCTCATAGTACTGACGCTTACTTTGCAGCTTTTAACGTACCCGATCTCTTCTTCTTTACAATAGCTGCCGGTGCCCTTGGCGTGGCCTTCATGCCGGTATTGTCTGATCGCCTAATTAAGGGTGATAGAAGAGGCATGTGGAATATAGCCAATTCTTTGATGAACTTCCTAGCAATACTCATGGCAATAGTTGGGGTCATCATGCTCGTGTTTGCGCACCCCCTTATAAAGTACATTGTCGCTCCCGGATTAAGCCCTCAGCAGCTTAATACAGCAGCCGACATTATGCGCCTCATATCCTTTAATCCGCTCTTATTTACTATTAGTGGCGTGCTAACAAGCTCGCAGCAAGCCATGGGTCGGTTCTTCTTTTATTCAATTGCCCCACTCTTCTATAACTTATCTATCATTATTAGTATCTACGCTTTTAAGGATAATATTGGCTTAGTTGGTCTTGGGCTTGGAGCTACAATAGGCGCAGTAGTTCAATTATTAATAGTATCTTTAGGACTTTGGAAGCTAGGTTATGTCTGGCATCCAAAAATACTATGGCGTCAGAAAGATTTTAGAGTTGTCTTAAGAAATCTGCCGCCAAGATCGCTTGACCAAGGCATGGACCAGATCGAAAACGTGGTTGAGACACATGTTGCCAGCGGACTCGGTTCGGGCAACATTACTTTCTATAACAACGCTTTCATACTAAGCACCGCACCTATTCTACTCATAGGTACAGCCATTTCTACTGCTGCTTTCCCTAGACTTAATACTAGGCTAAGTCAAAATAGGCCCGACCTATTTAGAAAAGATTTCTTAATGGTGCTTAGAGCTATGATTTGGGTCAGTGCACCCTTAGTCGTAATCTGCTACTTTTGTCGTGGTTATCTTGCCCGTATGATTTACGCTCATGGTAGCCCGCAGATTTCTTCAATTTTTGGCTTTCTAACTGTAGCCATCTTTTTCCGAATTATTTACTCGATTATTTCTCGCTGGTTCTACGCCCAAAAAGATACCAGGACGCCTCTTTTTGTATCAATCTTTACAATTGGTTTAAACGTTACCCTAGCCATCACTTTGTCACGTCCTTCAGCTTATGGTGTCCAGGGGCTAGCCATAGCTCAATCGGTCGTTGCCGCAGTTGAAGTATTTATTCTAACTGTAATTATGCTGTTTCGTGACCCTAAACTGTTCAACGCTGCCTTTTGGGGTGGCGTATTTCGTATCTTTTCCGTTACCGGATTTAGTGTGGTCGCTAGCTTTATTATGATATCCCTGTATCCGTTAGGATTTAACGATAAAGGTGTCATCACTCTAGGTAGTAAACTCTTCTTTATTACCAGTGTCACCTTCTTAGTGCACATCGGCGTATCTGCCTTATTTGACCTCGAAGAAGTCCAGCCAATCATACGAAAAGTCAGGAAATTTGTACTATCGCCAATCAGGCTTGATATTTAATCTCGATTTAGTCTTCAATTGTAGAAACATTATCGATGGCAGCTTTAGCTAGTTGCTTAGAGCCACGTCGCCATCGGTTGCTATGTTGCCGCTGCCGTTGTTTCCGCCATATGACATAAGATTTTTGTTAGGTTAATTGTTGACGCGAGTGTAGGTTCATGAGCCGTCCCAGGATGAGAGAACTCGCATCTGCGACCACGGAATTTCGTTGAGGCCGTTATTCATCAGCGCCGAGTAGGCCGAGTTCGATGTCGTCGCGACTTGGGCATGGAACGCCATCGGCGGACTCGTACTGTCACACACGTACATGCCGTAGACCTGCAGCGCCTTAGCTATGATCTGCTGTGCAACTGGCAGCCCTGAAATGTCATAGCTGGGGTCGAGTTGGACACGCGAGCCCATCGGCACGCCACCCGAGTGTGTGCCGTCAGAGTTATGAGCTGGGTAGCGAACGACCGAGGAATCCCACGACGCTACGCACGCCAGCGCGTGCGGGATGACCCCGGCGATGAACTCTGACTCCATCAAGATGCCGGCGAAGGCAGAGAACCCCGCCGAAACGCAGCTCGACCCCGTATTATGCACGTCGTTCACGCTGCTGCCGTTCGATGTCGACGCGTTGAACTGAACTGCTTGAGCCGCAGGGACCGTTGAGCCCCCCGTGTACGTCGTGGTCTGGTACATCTCGGTCTCGACGACATCGCCCGGATAAGTCGGGTTCACACCAACCGGTTCGATGATTATCATGTGCGCGTCTGGACCACCCTGCTCAGGCGTCGCACCCACAGGAATGTGAAACTGGATCGTCGGCTTGCCGTTCGTCGGAGTGCACGAAACCACCGGGTCCGTCGACTTTGCGTAGTAGACCGGCAAGCCCTCGTCGTTGTCGTAAAACCCCGCTCCCGACGTACTGGAACTCGCAGCGATCTGCGAGATGTAACTCGCATTATTCGGATCAATCACAGGGTTAGCAACAATCGGCGCATTAAACGGGTCAGTCGCTGGAAAGTACGTAGCTCCTCCACCACTACTATACGTACCGAATTGAACGGCCTCACCTCCACTGGCTAAAGTATCTGTTACTATCTTTGCGCTTCCGGAAAGACTGCCACTTTCTGCTTCCTGTGATGCTTCAGGCTCTGCCGCGTGTGTTAATAATTCAGTTATGACACCAGCAAAACCGAAAATAGATATGAACATAAGAGCCGAGAACTTCATGAACTCTTTTCGAGACATTTCTTTTTTAAGTAATCTTTCGAGGTAATTCTTATCCATAATCCCTAACTTAAGTTATAAACATATAAATGCCAAGACCTAATTACTAATTATATATAAGGATAACTGTAACTATTCCATTTACATATTAGACACTACACATTACACATTACACGCTACACGCTACACGCTACACGCTACACGCTACACGCTACACGCTACACGCTACACGCTACACGCTAGTTAAATGTTAAGCAATATAAGCATAAGTGTCAATGTATAATTGCTGAGTTGGCTGGCTAGGCTTTGTCAGATAATGGGGCATGCCTATCTTTATGTGTTCCGTTTTTGTAAGCTATTCCAAGTTCTTCTAACTTTTCAGATAGATCAATAATACTTTTTAACAAAGGATTCCAGGTAACTGCCTTATCACCCAATAATTAGATTATTAGACGCTTACTTTTTACGGATGTAGCAAACGCCAGGTTATTGAAGGCTTAGAGATAGGGGTATTTATACTTAAGTTAACTGGTTTATCAAAAATTATGCCTATGCCTGATGGCAGGGCATGACCGACTATTGATCCGGCAGCATGTCCTGAATTTACCTGATTAATATTTAAAGCTACACTGGCGGCACTATTATTCCAGACGTATGTTCCTAAATCATTGTCAATTATTATAGGAACGGTCTTTTTTTGCCACGGAATCTTATACGATGCTACAGTGTTTCCATCGTCGATTAGACCAACGGAATGGTAATTAGCTTGCGCCGAAGCAATAAGCGGGACACTACTATTAAGGGCATCGGCAAGAGTCGCCGATCCCATGTTAGCTGTCACGACAGTTACTGGCCGTCCGTTTACGCTTGTTTCAGCGGCACCTACAAAGACGCCACCTGCTTGATCGGTATTGCCGGTCTTAATACCAATAATGTTATCTTTACCGAGTAGCGTGTTGACGTTAGAGATTGTTCCCATGACTGGGAAATTACTGACGGCTGGTTGTTGAACTATTTGGGCTAAAACAGGACTTTGCATAACCATTTCACCAATACTAACCAAGTTTTGAGCCGTGCTGACAGTTGATGGCAAAAAGCCGCTGGCATCAGTTCCGACGGTTGTACCGGTTAATTTCATTTTGCTTAGGTAATTGTTAGCTTGAATTTCGTAATTAGACAAAGATCCGTATGACCAGATTGCCAAAGTATCGGCAATATTATTTGCTGACGGCAGCAGCATAGCCTGTAACATTTGGTATTCAGTTAGTTGTTCGCCGACAGCAACGTCTACGCTTGAACCATCTTCGTTGATATAATTGTTGTATATAGCTACGTCGTTTGCGTTAATTGTGTAAGTTGGGCCTGGGTCGTTTAGGCTTAGAGGTTTGGCCTTAAGCACCATAAGTGCAGTTATAAGTTTGGCTGCACTAGCGGTTGGTGCAGGTGTTTGAGTATTATTGGTATCAAGTATTTTTGTGCCTAGAACGCCAACGGCCGACTGGCCTTTAGCTGGCCAGGTAATATTACTGTCATTACTGATCTTAGGAGTAATAATAGAAGGGTTGATGGTGGCCTGTATCTCAGGCAAGGTGCGACTTAAGGCAAAAAACGAATAACCCCCGAATACAAGAGCCAGGATAAGGACAATTATTAAAGCCTTTAAGCCTTTATTCATATACTTTTACTTATCATACAGTAAAGTAGGCCCAATTTGTTGTATAATTAAACTACCAAATAAGGAGGACACTAATGATAGCTGTAATAGTGATAGTTGTGATTGTTGTAGTACTGGGTTTGATTGTAGCTGCCATGTTCAACGGTCTGGTTAAGTTAAACCAGCAGTCCGATGAGGCATGGAGTGATATAACCGTTCAACTGAAAAGGCGATACGACCTTATTCCCAATCTAATAAACACCGTAAAAGGTTACGCTACGCACGAAAAAACCGTCTTCGAAGACGTAACAGCAGCTCGAGCCAACGCTCTTGGTGCGCAAACTGTACAGGAAACTGCCAAGGCTGAAAACCAGTTCCAGCAAACGATGAAGAGTTTGTTTGCGGTCGCTGAGGCTTATCCAGATCTTAAAGCTTCAGAGAACTTCCGTGAGCTGCAAGCTGAGCTAACCGACACTGAAGATAAGATCCAAGCCTCAAGGCGTTTCTATAACGGTGTTGTACGTGACTTTAATACTAAGCGTCAGACCTTCCCAACCCGCATATTTGCTAATATGCTTGGCTTTCATAAGAACAAGGACTTCTTTGAAGTTGACGATGCTCAGGCTGCTCAAATTCAGAATCCAGTCAACGTAAGTTTCTAAAGACAGTAACCATATAAATTTATTGCTTAAAGAGACCTAAAGAATAACCCATGTATTCCGATATAGCTGAAAATAAAAGAAAGACTTACATTATTATGTTTGTCTTCTTTGTTTTACTTGCCGCAATAATCTTTGCTTTTGATAAATATCTTGGTGGCAGTATAGGCGTTTTCTACGGCGGCTTAGTCGGAGCCCTGATTTACGTCATTATTAGTTACTATAGTGGTTCTAAAATGGCTCTAGCCGTAAATGGCGCAAAAGAGATTCAAAAATCAGACAACCCAAGACTCTGGCGAGTAGTTGAAAACCTATCTATAACCGATGGATTGCCGATGCCGCGTGTTTACATTATGGATGATAAAGCTCCCAATGCTTTTGCCACAGGTCGCGACCCGAAGCATTCAGCCGTATGCGTTACTGCCGGACTTTTAGATATTATGAATGATCAAGAATTAGAAGGTGTTTTAGCCCACGAACTAGGTCATATCAAAAACTATGACATCCGTGTCAGCATGGTCGCCTTTGCTCTGACTGCCGTTATATCTCTTCTTGCGGACATAATGATTCGTCTAACTTGGTTTGGTGGAGGCGACCGCGATGAGAATAATCAAATCTTTTTCATTTTCGGTATCGTTGCCGCAATTCTAGCTCCAATAGTAGCTAGTCTTATTCAACTAGCGGTATCTAGACAACGAGAATACTTAGCCGATGCAACCGGCGCGCTTACGACTCGTTATCCAGAGGGTTTAGCCAGCGCTCTAGAGAAAATCAAACAAACTGGCAGTGTTGCCAAAAGACAGAACACAGCCACGGCTCACTTGTTCTTTGTCAATCCTCTAAAAGGCCATAGCTTAGCCGGTCTTTTTAGCACGCACCCACCAATTGATGAAAGAATCGCTAGGTTACGTGAAATGGAGACACACGCTTAAGTAGGAATCGCCGAGAGGTATATCCTTAGCTTCGTCTTATAATATTGCTATGGCAAAGAAATCTTCCAAATCTACCAAGCGCAAAGTTCAAGCAAAAACTTCGCCTAAGAAATCTGCGAACAAGAAAAAAGCCGTTAAACCTGCTAGCAACCAACCGGCCGTAATTGAAAAATCGGCTCCAGTTATCTACGCCAAGCTGCCAAGTATCTATCAAATTGCTAAGAAAAGCGTGGACTTAATCTGGGAAAATAGAAAACTCTTTATAGCAATTTGTATAACTTATGGCCTGCTCAATTTAATACTTGTACAAGGCCTAGCCAGCGGAACTAATATAGATAGTCTTAAGTCAGAAATAAGCAAAGGCTTTAGTGGTCACTTAGGCTCACTAGCATCAAGTGTTGGCGTGTTCGCCGAACTCTTAAGTTCATCTGGAAACAGTTCAAGTCAAACGGCCGGTGCATATCAGGTATTCTTATTTATCGTAATTTCCTTGGCCGTCATTTGGACTTTGAGACAAATTGTTGCTGGTAAAAAGATAAGAATGCGCCAAGCCTTTTACCAAGGCATGAACCCACTAATTCCTTTTATTTTAGTGGTGCTCATGTTCTGTATACAGCTCATTCCACTAGTAATCGGATCGGCTTTATACAGTCTTGCGATATCGAGTGGAGTTGCCATAACACTGATTGAAAAAATACTCTTCATCATTATATTTGCGCTGTTTTTATCTTGGTCATTCTATCTTTTGTCTTCTACTATATTTGCGGTTTACATCGTCACTTTGCCTGACATGACACCACTTAAAGCTCTTAGGTCGGCTAAACAACTAGTCAAAAAACGTCGAATAGTAATTATAAGGAAAATCCTTGGTATGCCTGTCATGCTCCTCATTGCTGCCGCGATCATAATGGTACCAATTATCATAGTCTTAACGTCTCTAGCTCAGTGGGTATTCTTTGTTCTGACAACCTTAACCCTGCTGCTTGCGCATACCTACATGTACACTCTTTACCGGGAGCTTTTAAATGAATAAAAATGAAGCAGAAAAAAGAATCTTAAAACTCAAATATCTAATTGACGACTATAGATACAATTATCACGTCTTAAATAAATCGATCATGAGCGAAGAAGCTGCGGACAGTTTAAAACATGAACTTTCTCAGTTAGAAGAACAGTACCCAGATTTAATTACGCCTGACTCACCAACTCAGCGTGTAGCCGGTGAACCTTTACCTGGCTTTAAGCAAGTCGAACACTCCAGTCGTATGCTTAGTCTTAATGATGTGTTTAATGAAGCAGAAGTAAGTGCCTGGCAAGACAGACTAAAGAAGCTTTTACCTGAAAATTCCGAACTAGAATATCTAGCCGATATTAAAATGGATGGCCTCGCCGGAGCGCTAGTTTATGAGAATGGATACTTAGCCGTTGGAATTACTAGAGGCAATGGTCTTGTTGGTGAAGACGTAACTAGCAACCTTAGAACTATAGAATCTGTCCCACTTAAATTAAGAAGCGCTAAAGGCTTTGAAAAATTCTTAAACGGACGCACTGAAGTCCGCGGCGAGATAGTTATGTATAAGACCGACTTTAAAAAGCTAAATGAAAAAAGAGCCAAAGAAAATAAGCCACTGTTTGCCAATCCTAGAAATACTGCTGCCGGTACGATTCGCCAACTTGACCCAAGCCTAGTTGCTAGCCGTCCGCTTCATTTCCGGGCTTACGATATCTTACGTGGTGATGCATCGGATATTCCGACCAACGAGTATGGCTACGAAGCTTTAAATGCTTTGGGTTTTTTGGTTAACGTGGATGCTAAAGTGTTAAATTCCGTTAAAGGAATAATGGACTATGCAAGTTCCTGGGAAAGCGAAAGAGAAAAGCTACCATTTAATACAGACGGTTTAGTCGTTAAAGTTAATAGCAGACAGCAGTTCAGGCGTCTTGGCGTAGTCGGTAAAGCTCCAAGAGCGGCAATCGCATATAAGTATGCCGCCGAACAAGCAACAACTAAAGTTAAAGATATTTTTGTTTCAATTGGACGCACTGGTTCAGCGACACCGGTAGCAATGCTAGAGCCGGTAGTGATTGCTGGCAGCACTGTACAAATGGCAACGCTACATAATGAAAATGAAGTTCATCGAAAAGATATTCGCGTAGGCGATACAGTAATAGTTCATAAGGCAGGGGATATTATTCCCGAAGTGATAGAGCCGCTTGTAAAACTTAGAGACGGCAGCGAAAAGATATTCGTTATGCCTAAAAGGTGCCCGGATTGTAATACCGTTTTGATTAAACTAAACGATAAAGACATAGTCTGGCGTTGTCCTAATGATGCCTGTCCTTCCAGAGCCTACAAGGCAATAGAACATTTTGCCAGTAAAGCCGCACTAGATATAGACGGTATGGGCGAAAAGAATGTTATTGCACTGCTTGAAGCTAATTTAATTACGGATCCAGCAGACTTATACAGGCTAACCAAAGATCAGGTTTTAAAACTCAATCGCTTTGCCGAAGTATCAGCCAGTAAATTAGTCGAAGCTATAAAGGAGAAAAAAGAGCCAAGCTTAGCCCGATTTATTTACGGACTTGGCATAAGGCATATAGGTGTGCAGACGGCTATTGATCTCGCTAATCACTTTAGAACTCTAGGCAACATTAGTGAGTCTAAAATTGATGATTTAGCTGAAGTTGGAGGTATCGGAGAAATCGTGGCTGAGTCGGTTGTCGAATGGTTTTCCGAGCCCGCCAACAAGGAACTATTAGATAAATTTTCTAGCCTCAATGTTAAGCCTGTCGAAGTTAAGAAAATTGGCGGTAAGCTAAGCGGCCAAAACTTTGTTGTTACTGGTACGCTCGATAGCATGAGCCGCGATGAGGCAGCCGAGAAAATTAGGGCACTTGGAGGTACTTTCCAAAGCTCAATCGGTAAGGATACCGACTATTTAGTTGTTGGTGCAAATGTTGGCGCGTCAAAACTTACAAAAGCTGCTAAGCTAGGAACTAAACAGGTTGATGAGACAGAGTTTTTAAAGTTAATATAATAGAAACATGAATAACTTAAGCAATTGGTTAAAAGAACAGGAAAGCGCAACTACCTTAAACTGTTTTTCCCCGCCAATTATGCTCGCTACCCTTATTACTGAATCGATGCTCACGATCTACACAATAGTTCGATATAGAATGAGCCCTATAACTCGTTTGGCTACCGCTACATTAGTCAGCCTGGCTACATTTCAGCTATCGGAATATTTCGTCTGCACTGGCTATGGTTTGCAGGCAGAGCAATGGTCAAGGCTTGGCTTCATCATGATTACCGCTCTTCCAGCTATCGGTATTCATATCATGTATAATCTTGCCGGAAAAGAAGGACGTAAACTTGTCTATGCAACATACGCAGGCATGTCAGCTTTTATGATTTTCTTTTTAACTTATCACGCAGCGTTTATTGGGCATGAGTGTACGGGTAATTATGTAATTTTCCAAATGGGTCCTTTAGGAAAAATGCTATATAGCCTTTACTACTATGGTCTACTTCTAATGGGCATATTTTTAGGTATTAAATGGGCTAACCAATTAAAGGCAAAAGGCAAAAAGTATTTCGATCAACTTCAAACAGTTCGGGCGTTAATAATTGGCTACTTGGTTTTTCTTGTCCCAACTGCTCTAGCTTATTCGATCAAACCTGCGGATAGAAAAGCTATACCAAGCATTATGTGTGGCTTTGCTGTTATCTACGCTCTTATTTTGACGATATATATTTTGCCCAAAGCTACTCAGATGCGAATCTACAGTTTCAGGGATGATACCCCTAAAAGTATTGTTTAAACGTTATCAAAGGCGGTGGCTTTAAACTTGGCCGGCAACTGGAAAGTTATACCAAAGCTAATAATTAGCAGCGCAAGTGCAAAGACCATTGACCACTTAAAGGCATTATCAAAGTTAATGGCATTAGCAACCTTACTTTGAGTTTCTATAATAGCCCCAATTTCTTTATCGCCAGACGATACTTGCTTGCAGCTAGTAGGGGTGATGCTTGTATCCTGTTCACGACTGCGGTCAATGTAGCATTCTTTCGATTGTTTAAGAATGGCTGTCTGCTCAGCCGTAGGAATATGACGCTGGCTTAGCGAACTTTTAATACTTGGCCCAACGCTATTAAAGCTAGCCGGTGCACCATGGCTTAATTGGCCAAAGAATATAATTCCAATGACAGCTACGCCAATTGCACCACCAACTTGCTGAACGGCATTTAAAGTTCCAGATGCTGAACCAGCATGGCGAGCATCAACGCCGTTAAGTACAGCAGCGAATAGAGCACCAAAGACGAAGCCCATACCGACTCCGACCATGAGAAGCCCAGGAATAAGCTGCCACGAATGTAAGTTAAGGACATTGTGATGAATCACGAATGTGGTTACACATAGACCTAGGCCCATAATAACCGTGCCAATTGTAAGAGCGTAACGGCCAAGTTTCGGTACAACTTTTTCGCCTAAGGTAGCCATCGTAAGTGCAATACCAAAAGCTACTGGAATACCAGTAAGAGCAGCGTGAATTGGCGTAAAGCCTAGTCCTATCTGCATCAATAAACCGAAAGTCAGAAAGAAACCTATCATGGCCATTTCAAAAATGAAGTTGATACTAAGCCCTACAGTAAAAGCTACTTTTTTAAACAGAGCAGGTAAGACAAGTGGTGAACCATCTATTTTATCTTTCTTAACTTGCCACCAAGCAAATAATATAAAACCTGGCACAGAAGCTATCATCATAATTATTGACCAGGCTGGCCAACCGAGTGATCTTCCTTGTATGAGCGGGAAGACAAGCAGAAACATGGATACAACAATAATTGCCGTTCCCCAAAGATCCAGCTTAAGTGGGTGCTCACTCTTACCATGAGGTAAGTACTTAATCGCCGCTAAGAAACCAAATATTCCAATAGGTACGTTGATCAAAAATATTGGACGCCAATCTAAACCAAAGACGTTAGATTTGATTAAAAGTCCACCAACAACAGGCCCTAGTGAAGCAGATAGTCCACCAAGCGCTCCAAATAGTCCATTAATACCACCTCGTTCCTCGGGTTTATACATAACCTGCATGAGTGACATAACTTGGGGCACCATCAGTGCTGCCATAGAACCCTGAAGAACACGCGCCACAATTAGCATGGCCGGATCTTGCGATACTCCACTAAGTAATGATGCAACTGTAAAGCCGGCAACTCCGAACATAAATAGCTTCTTATATCCGTAAACGTCACCCATTCGGCCACCCGTTACAAGTAGAAGGGCGAAAGCAAGAGAATAACCGGCAACAACCCATTGAATAGCAGAGTAGCTGGCATGAAGGTTAGATTTAATTGATGGGATGGCAATGTTAACAATTGTTGAATCAAGCAAGTCCATGACAAAGGCTAGGGCTACTATGACTAAAGCTATTGTTCTTTTCTTGCTGGTGAACGAAGCGGAGTTTTGTTGGGCTGATGCAGGGGGAGTATCCATTAACTACTTTCTAAATTAACTTGATGATTAAGATATTTTATACCAACACGCAAAACATATCTAGTCATAATATTTATGCCTATTGTAAAAAAGGCTAGAGTAAAGCTAAATTTATGAAAACAGTAGCTAACTAATAAGATGTAAAATAGTGTGATCAAGCATATGCATTATGTTAATATGTCTACAAAGGTATTACATACATGCGTTATGGTGTTTTTAAAGCCAAAAATTAACTCTATTGTTCCAGATGGCTTCACAATCATTGAAACCATGTTTGTACTTGCAATAAGCATGACTATAGGTATTACTGCTCTAATTATGCTTTCACGGGATATAGGTGAAGATAACTTTTCTACTGCAGCAAATAACTTTAGTCAAAAAATTCAAGAGGACATGGTTGATGCTACTAGCGGCTACTATAACTACTCTAAACTTACTTGTACGCCTAACCCCTTAGGAGGCAGTATTACCGTAAGCGCTCCTACTACGAGCACGCAAGGCACAAATTTTGGTTGTGTGTCGCTAGGGGCGGCAATCCAGTTTTTTCCTTACCAAAACAACGACCCAGAACCAAACAGGTACGTAATTGTCCCTGTCGATGGCAGTCAATACTATAATGGCAATGTAGCCCTGACCGTAGATGATTCTGGACCGGTGCCCTTAGAACCACCCTATACTGGTACAGGTGATGGTGGTATTGGTGATAGCGCTCCCGATCTAAGCCAAACTGAAAACCTTGAACAGAGCCTTACTATAGATTCAGTTAAAGCATGCGATGCCTCAGACGCGTCTTGCACTCCTTCCACCTACGTTAATACGGGGGTGATCGCGTTTCTAGACGGAGACGGTGGTAGCCTAGCATCAGGTTCTGGCGAAACTCTCAATTCCGGTTCTTTACCAACGACGCTGTACTACGTCAAAGACACCTATATCGGCGAACCACAGACTTCAGCGGCCCAGGAAATAAATGCGGGCAACCTAGCCCCAGCTAAAAGCGTACAAATCTGCATTACCGATGGCCAGAAATCTTACAGTGTTACTATCACCGGCACCAACACTTCACAAGTCGCGTCTCAAATATTCACAGGAGATGACGCATGCTCATAAAACTTAAGCGAATCAAGCTTAATCAAGCCGGTGACACTATAGTTGAAGTTTTAATAGCTGTTTCGGTACTGGGCTTTGTTCTGGCTGGTGCAGCAAAAATTATTAACACAGATATTTTAACCATAGAAGACCATAACGAGCGTGCCCAAGCTCTTCAACTACTGGAGAGCCAAATTGAAGACTTGCGCGTGTATGGCGGTGTTTCAGGCGGTGTTTCAACAGAATGTTTTACCTTATTTTCTGGTCAAGTAACACCACAAAGTAGCCTAACCAATCCAGGTGGGGGACCAGGTCCTAATTCTTGCATAGTCCAGTGGAATGGTGTTAAAGCTTTAGCCACAACAGAGCCCGCTTACACCATACAAATAACCCATTCTGATGATGACGCTACTTTCACGGTCCAAGCTACCTGGGACAGCGTATTAGGCGGACAGGATCAAACTTCGCTGGAGTATAGAACTCAATGACCTCATTTAACACTTTCTTACCCAAAAACACCCAGTCGGGTTTTACTATCATAGAGCTAATGATCTCTACAGCAGTATTTGCCATTATCTTGCTTTTGGCTGTTCTGATGATTACTAACTCGTTGAATGAATATTATAAGGTCAGCATAGACACCTCGGTTTCGTCGACACTTCAATCGGTTGTTAGTGACGTCGAACAGAATATAGAAAATAGTACGACTTTAATCCCAGGTTCAAATTACGTTTGTACGTCCAGCGAAGAATTTATTTATAACTTAGGCGATGAAATGCCAACAGAAGTTGCGTCGCTTTCGATACCATACGCGCTATACGAATTTCCTATTTCTAGTGCTAGCGAGTGTCAGACTAATCCGGGAAGCAACCCTAATCTTGCTCAGGCAGTTGCGGCCGGACAATCATTGCTCGGAACCCATTACCGACTAATGGCTTTTAATGTTACACCTGTTAATGCATTAGATCAGCAATCTGAATGGGATATAGATATTAAAATAGCTTATACCAGCGGCGGAGTGAACGGTGCCGGCGATGACCTATTATGTTCCCCAAGCGTTACGTCCGAGACAACAGATGGTTACTGCAGTCCTGCAGCACCTAGCTATACGCCGACGGATTTTAAAACCGCAGATGCAGATGCAAGTATGCGCTGTAAAAATGAGGTGGGCGAACAATATTGTAACGTGGAAAATCTTCAAGGTATCGTAGGGAATCATATAAACTGATTATGATAGGATTTAAAATGAAACTGCCATACATCATTAAAGACCAAAACGGTGCCGTAACGTTGCCTATTACTATTTTGCTCATGTTACTTATAAGTGTAATTGTGGTCACTATTACTGAAGTAAGTAATACGGGCACCGAAAAGGCACTAGATAATCAATTGAGCACCCAAGCCAATTATGCGGCAGAAAGCGGTGTCAACGATGCCATACGCGTCCTTAAAAGTGGTGCTGTAACTTATCTTCCGCCCAATCCAACTGATTGTAATAGTTTTATAGATACTTATCTTCCAGGTAAGAATGCTCTAAGTACGTCACCTTACATTGCTTATACTTGCCTGATTGTTACTGCCCAACCTCCCAACTTAACACTCGATGTTAAACAGCCTCAAGCACAACAAGTACGGATTGAACCGGCGCAAATTACTAATCATATAACTGTTACTTGGAGCGCACCTGATGAATACGGCAGCTTAGAAGACTGTGTTCAAGCTAATCTTCAGTTTGTTAATCAGGATCAATGGACTTGTCCAGTTGGCGTTTTAAGGATGGATTACTATCAAACCAATGGCTCACCCGTTACTGCGCAGAATCTAGCCGAAGATACAGATACCTTTTTCTTTGTTCCAGTCATGAATGGTGGCGTTACCGGCTCGACTAAAACTATTCAGTTCGTGGGTAATGATGGTGAACCTGAAATAATCCCAGTCACATGTACCAATGAACCTCCTAATACCACCTGTAGCATTACATTAAATGCACCAAATGTTAACGATGATTTTAATGGTTATGCCAGTATTAACACTATTTACCGCGAGAGTGACGTAACTATTTCAGGTGGTCCTGTAACGTTTGTTAATTCACAGCTATCAATTGATTCAACCGGTGATGATCAAGGCGTCCTAAAACGTGTACAGGCAAGAGTACAACTATCATCAAACCCTCCCGGGAGTGCCCCTAGTGCTGCCCTTTATGTCGGCACAAGTTTATGCAAACAATATACTGTTGGACCTGAAATTGCTAATGATCCTAATAGTTACATTGACGACGCCTATCCAGGTCTACAATCAGACGCAAATGGACTTGGAACTCCACAATCTAACCCACTATGCGGTGAAGCTTATAAACCAGTTATTTACCTTTATCCGACTCAACCGGAAGATGTAAACGTTAAGCTCTACTATCCGTCTGGCTTTTCCGCAACTACTCCTACGTATGACCCGACTACTGGTTGGAATGTTCTGGCCAACCCCAATGGAAACTTAGTCAATTTGTCTGATGGTAAAACATACCCATACCTTTATTGGGAAGGCAACAAGCTCGACTTTAATTTTGATATGACCAAAGGTTTCGTCGTGCCAGGCAATCAAACAGCTTCGTTCTTAAGTCAAGAATTGCCTAAAATCGGTCTTGATAAGAAGGAAACAGCCGCATTTCTACAATACTGGGTGCCTAAAATGGAACATAATAAATACAGTTTGATTCACTTTGCTGGCAAAGATTATACTAACCTGGCGAAGCTCCAAATAACACCAAAACCGGATTCTCTGCTTCGAGTTTTTATGGCAGAAGAGCCTTTGGCTCGTCCAGTGCCAGTTACACCTCAAACCTTTCCTGTCTTCCATAGAACTGGCTTCACTGCCGTTGAATGGGGCGGGACTATCTTAGGTCAGCAATAGGATTAGAGAACCGGAGGCAAGCTGACTTCAGATTCATAATTAGAACTACTGCCTAAGCAACTAGCAACATCGTTAGTACAATCGCCGCTGTTGGTGGCGTAGGGTAGCCAAGTTTCGGGGCTATAACGAAAAACCTCAGCCGCATTATCGGCATTGGTACTACCATTGGAATCACCGACCGACTCCACGTCATTGTAACTAGTGTTATCTCGTTCCAGCCAAAAGACTACGGCGGACACAGAACCGTATACAGTTAATTGCTGGCGGCAAGTGTTGTAGGCAGATTGGTTTGTAATTATGTTGGTATTGGGGTCAATTGTAGCGCAACTTGAAAAGAGCCCATAGGTATAACCTTGACTACTAAAAGGTTCTGTGCTGAATGGAATTACATAATAATCATCACACCCTGTATAATAAGGGGCGCAATTGGGAGCAGTGTACTGATCATTGCTTTGAGCCACATAAAAACCGTGTATTTCAGTGACTGTATTACCTACATAAATATTGCCGTAGGTCTTCGACTCGGCCGGACTAACTGGAGTATCAGTGCCTGTGATTGTTTGCCCAAAAGCGTACACGTTTAAATTCGGTATATCACTTATGCTAGCACCATCATTATACGTAATATTCTTTTCAATAAATACATTTCCGTCGACAGCCAAGGTTATTGATGTAGAAGGGTTAATTGCTCCTTGATCATTAATAATCAAGGGAGTGTTAGCTTGTGTTTCGACATAACTGTAAGTTCCTCCAGTGAGCTGAGATAGATCAACAACATTATTATCCTGCCCTGATAGGGCGTTGGCTGGAAGGGCCTTCGGACCATCTGCCATGGCGTCAGAATAATAATCGGGCAAACATGTACTGAAACCGGAATCTCCTCCATAGAAATCCTGGCTAAGATCAAGAGCATAATCAGGTAGGGCAGTAGGGTATCCATAATTAGCGAAAGCCAGTTCACTTGGACCAGGATCTCTATTAGCTTGTGTTGTCCCTGGCGTAAAGTCATTATAAGTATAATTTTGTTCGTCGGTGGTGTTGCTGGTGTTAATAGTTGTATCGGAATTCAATCCAGAGACAACCTGAAAGGCTGTATCGGGTGTCATTTCATCATCCTGAACAGATGCGCCGTAGAAACCCTTTCCGTCAGAATTATTGGTATTCCAACTGTTAATGTCGTTAAAAGTATAACCATTACAAGTAGGTGAAGTGCTTTTAAAAACCATATCCTCAAGAATATCTCCGCCCATTACATCGAAGTAAGGCATAACAGTGCCACAGTCTTGATGCAACCTCTTAACACATGCCGCAGAGACGTGGCTAAATTGTGAGAAAACAGACGCAAATACTAAAATAGCTGGCATACACAGTTTAACAACAGTTTTAATCTCATTCATACCGATTAAGCTTTACTTAAAGTATACGCTATTACTGCCTGAGTAGCTATGATCTGCACTTCAGCTAACATTTATCTTAGCTCGGAATATAGCCTAGCGATGGTCTAGAATTTACACTAATAAGCTAATAAGTTTAACTTTCCAGCAATGCTTTATACAATCTTATTTGCTCTTGACAAGTAGCAATAAATTGTTTACGGTTATGTACAGGTCGTGCGCTAAACGAAAGCGGCGCGTGAAACAAAAACAAAATAGTAAAAGTTAAAACACCCGCCGCCTCGGGTGGGCGCGCACGAAAAAGAAGCCCAGGCTAGCTAAAAATATGCCAGCCTGGTTTCCTAGTTTTATATCAAATTAACTTATATGACATGGTCCACAAGTTTCATTTGCCCAGTAAAAGAAAGAAAGAGCCTCGGCTAAAAGAGCTACGCGGTTCTCTTATTTCTTTGGCTGGAGTTATTGGCCGAAAAGTAATTAATCAGGAAGGCCAGGAACTTGGCACTGTCTCAGACTTAGTCTGTCATTGGGACAATAACGATACATACCCACCACTAACCGGAATAATTTTAAGACTGTCTCGGCGTAAAGTATGGTTGTCAATATCCAGTATCGAGAAAATAACTCCCACAAAAGTTTTACTTAATTCAGCTAAGTTTGATCTGAGGGAATTTAAACCCCGCAGTGGCGAGGTAAGATTATCTAAAGATGTGCTCGATCACCAGCTCATTGATGTTGATGGCGCGAGAGTAGTTAGGGCATCGGATTTATACATTGCCTCAATTAATGATCAGGTACGTCTTGTTGGTGTGGATATAGGCTTTAAACCTCTACTGCGTCGTTTAGGCCCTAATAGCTTGAGAGTCAGAGCAATACCGGATTCTGTTATAGACTGGGCTACTATTCAAAGCTTTGGCGGCGATAACGAAAATAATAACCATCAACTTAAGCTATCGTCCAACCGTCAAGAATTAAGACGTATGCGACCCGGTGAAATAGCCGACCTACTTGAAGATCTTGGCCGAAACGAAAGACAGGAACTTTTAAATTCTTTAACCCCAGCCCTTGCTGCTGATGCTCTAGAAGAGATGGAACCTAAAGAACTTGAAGGACTTCTAAGGGAATCTTCTGTTGCAGAAGGAGCTAATTATTTATCAAACATGGAACCCGATGAAGCGGCTGATGCTCTGAGAGACTTAGACGATGATTTGAGGCGCAACCTGCTTAAAAAGATTCCTAAGAATATAGCTCGCCAAATTAAAAAAGTTTTGGATTACGAAGAAGAAACAGCCGGCGGTATTATGACCACTGCCTTACTTATTGCTAAAGGCTCCGATAACGTTAAAAGCGTCAAGCAGATGCTTATTTCTGGTAATGATGATGCTGCCAGCTTAAGCGCGGTAGTGATAGTAAATAAAGATGGTAAATTGCTTTATGACCTTCCACTTTCAAATCTAGTAACTGCCGATGACAATGTTAAACTCAAGCAACTAATGAAGCCTCCATCTACCGTAACCGTAGACCCCGAAGCTTCATTAAAAGAAGTCGCTGAATTATTAATAGAATCTAGAGCAACATCCATAGTCGTAGCGGACAGCAGCGAAAAACCACTTGGAAGAATCCTTGCTGATGACCTGCTTGATGTACTACTACCCAAAGAGCGGTTCCACTTTCCTAGGTTATTATCGTCATGATTTCTGAGCTAAAAAACAGGTTGCCTAAACGGTCTAGGTTTCTTATTTCGATTCTAGCAATAGCTGGGCCCGGCTTAATTGCGGCTAATGCCGGTAATGATGCCGGCGGTATCGCCACT
>Ga0302315_10000491_pt1 | contig 44788 bp, 38 predicted proteins | sample III_Palsa_N3_1_FD_200532 | JGI IMG/M metagenome (GOLD analysis project Ga0302315, IMG submission 200532) | Peat permafrost microbial communities from Stordalen Mire near Abisko, Sweden - III_Palsa_N3_1 | ecosystem: Environmental > Terrestrial > Soil > Palsa > Peat permafrost | place: Sweden...
TGCTACGGCTGCGCCATGAATTTTTCTGACAGCGAGATAGTTGCCTCGATCTTAACGGATAGCGGATTTGAAACCACTGCGGATTTTACCGTTGCTGATGTAGTTTTAATAAACACCTGCTCCATTCGCGAGAATGCTGAGCAGCGTGTACGCAACCGTTTAAAAGAGTTTACCGTAGCCAAGGTTAAAAACCCCGGCATGGTGGTTGGTGTGCTGGGCTGCATGGCCGAGCGCTTAAAATCGAAATTTTTAGAGGAAGAAAAACTTGTGGATGTAGTGGTTGGCCCCGATGCCTACCGCGACCTGCCCAATTTGATCGATAGGGTTGACGACGGGCAGCGTGCGGTAAACGTATTGCTATCCCGCGAGGAAACCTACGCAGATATAAGTCCTGTGCGCTTAAACAGCAATGGCATCAATGCCTTTGTATCTATTATGCGTGGCTGCGATAATATGTGCTCGTTTTGCGTAGTGCCCTTTACCCGTGGCCGCGAGCGCAGCCGCGAACCCTTATCTATAGTTGCTGAATGTGCCGACCTGTTTAACCGTGGTTACCGCGAGGTTACTTTGCTGGGGCAGAATGTGGATAGTTATAAATGGAAATCAGCCCCCTCTAAATCTCCCCCGGTAGGGGAGACTTTGGCCTTACACGAGGCCAAAAGCTATCGGGAAACTGCCGACCCTGTTTATTATGAACATTTAAAAGAAAATAGCGCTACAAATCGTAAGAAACCTACAGAAACTGAGAATATTTTATGGCAATCGTTGAGAAATGACCAAATCGGCTTCAAAATAAGAAGACAGCATGCAATCGGTCAATTTATTGCTGATTTTGTTTCTTTACAAAAAGGACTGGTTATAGAGCTTGATGGGCATCATCATAAATTAAACAAAGAAGCCAATAATGCAAGAACAGAAGTGCTTAATCACTTTGGATTCGAAGTTATCAGATTTACGAATGATGAGATTTTAGCAAATCCACAAAATGTTATTGAAACAATAAAACAAAAGTTGATCAGCCTTCCTGAAAGAGATAAGAATTTAATTTTAGGAGAAAAGGCCGTGAGCGCAGCCAAAGTCTCCCCTACCGGGGGAGATTTAGAGGGGGCTGTGGTCAATTTCGCCAACCTTTTAGAAATGGTTGCGTTGATTAGTCCCGAACTGCGTGTTCGCTTTTCAACCTCGCATCCAAAGGATATCACCGATGAGGTATTGCATACCATTAACAAATACGATAACATTTGCAATTACATCCATTTGCCGGTACAATCAGGCAATAGCCGTGTGCTCGACCTGATGAACCGTACCTATGACCGCGAATGGTATATGGGCAGGATAGACGCTATCCGTCGCATTATACCCAACTGCGCCATATCAACCGACGTAATAACAGGCTTCTGCACCGAAACGGAGGAGGAACACCAGGAAACTTTAAGCATGATGGACTATGTGCAATATTATTTTGCCTATATGTTCATGTACTCCGAAAGGCCGGGCACTTTAGCAGCGAAAAAATATGCGGATGATATTCCTGATGAAGTAAAACGCCGGCGCCTGAAAGAAGTGGTAGCCAAGCAGCAGGAGCATTCGCACGAGCGCTTAAAATTATTGGTAGGCAGCACACAAAAGGTGTTGATCGAGGGTTTCTCAAAAAAATCAAATAATGATTATAGCGGCAGAAGCGACCAGAATACAGTGGTAGTTTTCCCGGTAGGAGATAATTATAAACCCGGTCAATATGTTAATGTACACATCGACCGTTGCACTACTGCAACTTTAATTGGAAAAGTTATCCCCCAAACCCCCTAAAGGGGAGTTACGGCTGCTTTAATTAATGAAGTATGCTAGGGGTTTTATAAAAATTAATATATAAAAGAGGACATAACGCCCCTTTAGGGGGTTTGGGGGTATGGATATACAAGAAATAAAACAACGCTATGGCATTATAGGCAATTCGCCTTTACTGAACAGGGCTATAAATATTGCCAACCAGGTGGCGCCAACTGATATATCGGTATTAATTACCGGCGAGAGTGGCAGCGGCAAGGAGGTGTTTTCGCATATTATTCACCAGATGAGCCCGCGCAAGCATGGGCCATTTATTGCGGTAAACTGCGGCGCCATCCCCGAAGGGACAATCGACTCGGAACTATTCGGACACGAAAAAGGAGCTTATACAGGTGCCGTTGGTGAGCGTAAAGGCTACTTTGAAACGGTTAACGGTGGCACCATATTTTTGGATGAAATAGCCGAAATGCCTCTGGGTACACAGGCTCGTTTGCTGCGTGTGCTGGAATCGGGGCAATATATTAAGGTAGGTTCGTCAAAAGTTGAGAAAACCAATGTGCGTGTTATTGCCGCTACCAATGTTGATGTGTACGAAGCTGTAAAGAGCGGTAAATTCAGGGAAGACCTTTATTATCGCTTAAACACTGTACCGCTGCGGATACCGCCATTGCGCGACAGGAAAGAAGATATTTATTTGCTCTTCAGAAAATTCACCTCTGATTTTACCGACAAATACCGTACGCCGCCCATCCAGCTGGATGATGAAGCACAGCAGGTACTGGTCAACTATTCGTGGCCGGGCAACGTAAGGCAGTTAAAAAATATGGCCGAGCAATTAGCTGTGCTGGAAACAGACAGGATAATTACAGGCCCAACGCTGCTTACCTACATCCCGCAGGAAACAAGCGGCAGAAACCTGCCCATGCGTATAGGTAACCAGCAGAAAGAAGATTTTTCGGAGCGTGATATATTATATAAGGTGTTATTTGATATGAAGCGCGATATGATAGAGCTGAAGAAATTAGTTGCTGATATTGTTGAGCATGGTGGTGTTTCGCCAAATTATGCCAATAACTCGCAGGCCATTAACCAGCTATACCGCGATATTGAATTGCCCGGCAACCCCGAGGCACAATTTACGCTGCAGCAACCCGTTAATAACAATAATAAACCCGAGGCCTACAACATAACGCACGATGCGGAAGAAGTTGAGGAATCATTATCGCTGATTGAAAAGGAATCAGACCTGATACGTAAGGCGTTAAAAAAACATAAGGGCAAACGCAAGCTTGCAGCCAACGAACTGGGTATATCAGAACGTACATTATACAGGAAGATAAAGGAATTAGATTTATAACATCAATGAAAAAAACACTCGGAATTTTTATAGCGATAGGTATAGTTTCGTTTTTTACGTCGTGCACTTTTAAACTAACCGGTGCATCAACACAAGGCCTGAAAACCATATATGTGGGCTATTTTGAAAATGATGCCCCCCTGGTGATCAGTAACCTTAGCCAGGATTTTACAGAAGCGCTAAAGGCCCGCATACGGTCGACAACAAGCCTTAGCATTGTGCAAACCCAGCAGGCCGATGCGGTTATGACTGGTAGCATTACCGGTTATAGTATAGCGCCGGTATCTATACAGGCAACCAATAATAATGTGGCGCCAATTGCCGGGGCATCTGCCTTAACCATTACGGTAAATGTAACATATGTAAATAATGTCGACAAAAAAAATAGTTTTGAGCAGTCGTTTAGTGAGCCAATGAATTTTACAGGAGATATAGCCGCCAGTCAGCAAAACCTGATAACAGCCATTAATAAACAGCTTACCGAAGATATTTTTAACAAAGCCTTTGCAAATTGGTAGGCAATTCGTAGTTTCAACCCAAGTGGATCAGCAATTGGATAACAAGCGTACAGAACTTTTATGGGAATTATTAGCCAACCCGGTTGATAAAGGTGGCTCGCACGTATATAATTTACAGCAATTAGTTAATGATTACCCGCAAAGCGGCCTTTTGCAGGCCCTGCTTTTATATGCGGGCGAAGAAGAAAGCCTTAAACATGCGGCGGTTTATACCAACCCCCGGCTGTTATATAAGCTCAGTCACGACCCCGACAGCCTGCCTGTAGTCACCGGCGGGCAGATCATTAGTTTTAATGATGCTTCGGGCAACAATCATTTTCAGAGTGTTGATGAGAACGAATATCTGATCGCGCCATATCCGGCGCAGCCACATCAAGAAGAAACAAACGAAGTAGCTGAGCCTGGTAACCAGTATATGATTACGCCTTATGTAGAGGAGGTAGCTGATGAACAAAGGCCTGAAGCAGAGCATGAAGAAGCTGCTGCTGAACATTACCACGAACAGGATTTTGAGCCTGCACAGCAGGAGCAGCCTGTTATTACAACAGCTGATGAAGCCCCGCATTATAACGAGGCCATCGCAGAAGATACCATAACAGGTGTTGAACACGAAGAATTACCGGTAGCCCAGGCGCCTGTTGAGGAAGAAACAACACCATTTAGTTTTGCAGTACCTACTGAACCTTTGCTTGATATTGACGAAGACGAAGATCATCATATAATTGAGCCTGTTATTCCGCTTGAAGATGAGGAGCCGCAGGTATTTCAGCCTATTGATGATGAAGTTTATGACGAGATAGTAAGTATTGACGACATAAACATAGCGCAGGTTGAAACAGGAAATTACGAAGAGCCTGTAACGCAAGCCCCAACTACACCCGCCCCGGAAACCACGAACCACGAGCCTGTAAGCAACGAGCGGAAAATAGATTTTACTAATGAGGCCGAGAAGCTGATATTAAATAATATTGCCGCTACAGATTTTTTTGTTTTTGACCGCGCCTTTAGCGACCGTAAGAATACTGAGCCCGAACCCATTGCCGCAGCCCCGCAGCCTGCACCTGCTGAAGCAGCCCCGGCCCCGGAAGTAAAGGTTCAGGATACGGCAAAAACGTACGAAAGGATATCGAAATATAACGATGAAAAAATGCCCTACAGCTTTATGTGGTGGCTTGATAAAACACGTAAAGAACACTCGGGCATATACCAGCCTTATGTTGACTTTAAGCTGGATACCACGCAAAGCATAGATAAAAACGCACCCGACGAGTTGCAGCAGCAGTATTACGAAAATATATTTCACCTTACTTCTGTTGATGAACTGGAAAGAAGTACCGGGCAGCAGCCGGTTGAGTTTGATCACAAAAAGAAAGAGGACGAGATCATAGAGCGTTTTATACAGGAAGTACCCCAGATAAAACCGCAAACAGGCGATAAACTGGATAATGAGAACAAGGCTAAAAAGAGTTCGGAAGATAAGGATGAGATAGTAACGGAAACATTGGCGGCTATTTATGCAGAGCAAATGATGTATCCGAAGGCGGTAGCTGTTTATAAAAAATTGATGTTGAAATTTCCGGAAAAAAGCCGTTACTTTGCAAGCCAAATTGAACAAATAGAAAAGAGAACGAATTAACGTAAGAAGATGTATATATTATTAGTGATAATTGCGGTTATAGTGTGTGTGCTTTTAGGATTTATTGTTTTGATCCAAAACCCAAAAGGCGGAGGTTTATCCTCTAATTTTTCAAGCTCATCGCAATTGATGGGTGTGCAAAAAACCGGCGACTTTTTAGAAAAAGGTACCTGGGTGCTGGCTATTACCTTAATGGTAATTTCGCTTGCCATGAATGTGATATCAAAAACCGCGGCAACGGCCGATAGCAAATCGCAGCAAAACGAGCAGATACAAAAGGCATCAAAACCGCAAAATTCAGGTGCGTCGCCAATGGCGTTGCCTGGTGCGCAACAAGCACAGCCGGCCCAACAACAACCTACAGCTCCTGCTCCTGTTAAAAAACCGTAAAAAAAATACAAATTATATGAAAGGCCCCGATAACCGGGGCCTTTTTTTGGCTAAATACCTTACTGACACGATGGCATTGACAGGTTAAGATGCCATGCCTGTAAATAAAGTATTAAACCTTTGCTGCCAATAAAACAGAATTTACACGCTATTACGAATAATTATGCTGCTTGGCACAATTGATGTACAAATGCAGTATATAAAATTTTATAAAACTAAATTCATTTATAATTATGTCAATTAACATTAAACCAATTGCAGGCACAGCTAACAGAGTAGTGATTGAAGCTGCTGCTGCAGAAGAGAAAACCGCATCTGGTATCATTATCCCCGATACTGCAAAGGAAAAACCTCAAAAAGGTACAGTGATCTCTATCTCATCAGAAGATGGTGATGGCAAAAAGCCTACAATTAAAGCTGGTGATGTAGTATTATATGGCAAATATGCCGGTACTGAATTCACTTACGAAGGCAAGGAATATTTAATTATGCGCGAATCTGATATTTACGCGGTTCTATAATCTGTTGAAAGGTTTAAACGTTGCAAAGTTGAAAGGTTGCTTTTAATTTCAGTGATCGAATAACATTTCAACCTTACAACCTTCCAACTTTAAAACATTCAAAACACAAAAACTAAAAAGATGGCAAAACAAGTTAAATACAATGTTGAAGCACGCGACGCCCTAAAACGCGGTGTTGATATTTTAGCCAACGCGGTTAAAGTAACATTAGGCCCTAAAGGCAGAAACGTAATTATTGATAAAAAATTCGGTTCACCTATCATCACAAAAGATGGTGTAACTGTAGCTAAAGAAATTGAACTAAAAGACGCTTTAGAAAACATGGGCGCCCAGATGGTGAAGGAAGTTGCATCAAAAACTGCTGATATAGCAGGTGATGGTACTACTACCGCTACTGTTTTGGCCCAGGCTATTGTAACTGCAGGTATTAAAAACGTAGCAGCAGGTGCAAACCCAATGGATTTGAAACGTGGTATTGATAAAGCTGTTGCAGCTGTTGTTGAGAATTTGAAAAAACAATCACAAACTGTTGGCGAAGACAATAACAAGATCAAACAGGTGGCTTCAATTTCGGCTAATAACGATGAGATCATCGGTTCATTAATTGCTGAGGCTATGGCTAAGGTTGGTAAAGATGGTGTAATTACTGTTGAAGAAGCAAAAGGTACCGAAACTGAAGTTAAAACTGTTGAAGGTATGCAATTTGACCGTGGTTACTTATCACCTTACTTTGTAACCAATGCTGATAAAATGGAAGTAGAGCTGGAAAATCCTTATATCCTTATCTACGACAAAAAAATATCATCCATGAAGGAATTGCTTCCTATCCTGGAAAAACAAGTACAAACAGGCAAACCACTTTTAATTATTGCTGAAGACCTTGATGGCGAAGCATTAGCTACTTTGGTGGTTAACAAAATACGTGGTTCATTAAAAGTTGCTGCTGTTAAAGCGCCAGGTTTTGGTGATCGCCGTAAGGCTATGTTAGAGGATATCGCTATCCTTACAGGTGGTACCGTAATTTCAGAAGAAAGAGGTTACAAGCTTGAAAATGCCGACCTTACCTATTTAGGTACTGCCGAAAAGATCCTTATCGATAAAGATAATACGACCATCATTAACGGTGCAGGTAAATCAGAAGAGATAAAAGCCCGTGTAGGCCAGATCAAATCTCAGATAGATACTACAACATCTGATTACGATAAAGAAAAATTACAGGAACGTTTAGCCAAATTATCAGGCGGTGTTGCTGTGCTTTACGTAGGTGCTGCTACCGAGGTTGAAATGAAAGAAAAGAAAGACCGTGTTGACGATGCACTACACGCAACCCGTGCCGCTGTTGAAGAAGGCATAGTTGCAGGTGGTGGCGTTGCTTTCATCCGCGCGGTTGAAGCATTAGCTAACCTTAAAGGCGAGAACGAAGATGAAAATACTGGTATCCAGATCATCCGTCGCGCTATTGAGGAGCCTTTACGCCAGATATGCGAAAACGCAGGTATCGAAGGTTCGATAGTTGTGCAAAAAGTTAAAGAAGGCAAAGCCGACTTTGGTTACAATGCACGTACCGATAAATACGAGAACCTTATTGGCGCAGGTGTTATCGACCCAACTAAAGTGGGCCGTGTAGCATTAGAGAACGCAGCTTCGATAGCAGCTATGCTGTTAACTACCGAATGTGTGTTAGCTGACGATCCGGAAGATGAAAAAGGCGGCATGCCACCAATGGGTGGCGGCGGCATGGGCGGTATGATGTAATATCTCCTGAGTCTTAAGTCCTAAGTCGGGAGTCTTTAGTCTTGAGTCAATTTTTTGACTTTAGACTCAGAACTCAAGACTTAGGACTAACATCAAAAAAAACCCTTGTCTATTATTATAGACAAGGGTTTTTTGTTTGATACAGTTCAATAGTCATATTAAAGTAAACGGATGGTCATTTGTTAATCAAATGATTGATTAACTATTTTAAACGGTAGTATTAAGTGTAAATTTGAATAACATTTCTGATACAAGGTAAATCAGGCATGGCATTTGAATAAAGCACAACATGAAACATTTAACAGAAAAAACAAGGCACCTGCAATCTCAGATAGTTGAGTGGGTATTTTTTAAAGGCCCTGAGCTTTTCATCTCTATCTACGGTAAATAATAAGTTGTAACTTCGTGCTTATACCATGGAGCCAAACAACATATCAACAAAAGCGCAGTATATTTCTGACACTGTCTGGAAGTGGGCCCTCGACATCGGGCCAAAATTAATCTTCGGTTTAATAATTCTGCTTATAGGTCTTTGGATAATTAAAATCCTTAGAGCGCGTTTGCGTACGAGAATGTTGAGGCGGCAAATTCACTCATCTCTACAGCCATTCTTTCTAAGTCTTACTATTACCACACTATATGTGTTGCTGATCATTCTGGTAATGACAATCGTCGGCTTCCAGCTAACTATATTCACCACTGTGATTGGCGCGTTTGGCATAGCGGCAGGCCTGGCGCTATCGGGCACCTTACAAAACTTCGCGGGCGGGGTATTGATATTGTTGTTAAAGCCATTCGATCTGGACGACAGCATAGTAGCGCAGGGGCAGGACGGCAAAGTAACCTCTATCCAGATATTTTATACCGTATTAATAACCGCCGATAGTAAAACTGTAATTATCCCTAACGGCAAACTGTTTAACGAGGTGATCGTAAATGTTACCCGCGAAGGCAAGCGCAGGTTAGATATTGAAATAAAACTGGGTTATGCTGTTAATGTTGACCAGGTAAAGCAAATTATTTTAGATGCCATTAAAACCACACCCGGTGTAGTGGATAATCCCGGCAACAGGGTGGGTGTATCGGCATTGGAAATTGACGGGATAAAGTTTATTTTGAATGTATGGGTGAACCCAGCGGATTACCTGGTGGTAAAACTGGCCCTGCAGGAAAAGGTAATTAAGGAACTTAATGCCGCGGGTGCTAAACTGCCCGGAACCTGATCAAATCCTTTGCTTGGCCTTTATTTCGAGGTAGCGGTTAATAGTATTTATGGTGAGGTTTTGAGGCGTGCTTAAAATAGACTGTATGTTATATTTTGCCAGCTCCTTCACGATCAATTTTTTATCGTAGGCAAATTTTTCGGCAATAGTTTTTATGTAGATGCCTTCCACATCATCAGCCTTTTGCTCGCTGATCTTTTTAAGCTCGGTGTTTTCAAAAAACACCACCAGTAGCAGGTGAAATTTTGCTATCCGCCTTAAAAAGGGCAATTGCCGTTGCAAAGCCGACATACTTTCGTAATTAGTAAAGAATACCACCAAACTACGTTGCTTTATCACACTGCGCACGGTTGAGTATAGCGCTTCCATATTCATTTCCAGGTAGCGTGTTTTTTCCTTGTATAATACTTCCAGTATCTTGTTTATTTGCGAGTAGCGGCGGTCGGCGGGCACTACGGCACCTATTTTTTCGCCAACCGTTATCAGGCCGGCTTTGTCTTCCTTTAACAAGGCTACGTTTGATAATACCAGGCTGGCGTTTATGGCATAATCCAACAGGCTTAAGCCCTCAAAAGGCATTTTCATGGCCCTCGACTTATCGATGATGCAGTACACGTGCTGCGATTTCTCGTCGGTATAGTTATTGGTCATTAAACTACCGTGCCTTGCGGTGGCCTTCCAGTTTATGGTGCGGTAATCATCGCCCTGCACATAGTTTTTTACCTGTTCAAACTCCATGCTATGGCCCAGGCGCCTTATTTTTTTAACGCCAATTTCTGATAGGTTGTTGGATATAGCCATCAGCTCGTACTTGCGCATTTGTAAAAATGAGGGGTATACCGGCAGCGTTTCAGCCTGTTTAAAATTATAACGCCGCCTGATCAAACCCAAGGGCGATTGCACATATATCCTGATATCGCCAAACTCATATTCGCCGCGTTTGGTGGGGCGCAATATATAGTTGATGAATTTACGCTGACGGGGTTTTAAAAGCGTTTTAAATAATATATCGCGCCTTTGAAACTGGAAAGGGATCTCATCAATAATACCCGCGCTTATGTTAAAAGGGTACCAGTTTTCGATATAGATACCTAATTCGTTATCATCGCTGTTGCTCAACCGCTCGGGGGCATGGCGCTTGGCAAATACGCCCTTTTTGGTACGGTACAACATATACAGATCAATAATTACGAGTACCACTAAAGCGTAAAAAACAAGTTCGGGAATTATACCCAGCCAGTTAAAAAAGAACGCGAACAAAAACAGCACCACGCAACACCCGATAAGGGTGAAAAGGCGGTTTGTTAAAAACAGGTTCCTGTAAAACAGGCTGAATATTTTCTTCACGTAATAATTATTAAATTGGGTATGAGATATAGGCTGTTTTATCTTTCAGCTTTAACCTTTTACCTTTCCCCTCATCTTGGTATTTCAATTTTCTGGATCATTTGCGCTACTACATCATCAGGTGTTACGCCTTCCATTTCCTTATCGGGTGTAAGCATAATGCGGTGCCTTAAAACCGGGGCAGCTACATAAATTATATCCTCGGGGGTAACAAAATCGCGCCCGCGAATGGCTGCCAGCGCCTTTGCCGCATGTACAATAGCCAGCGATGCACGCGGCGAACCGCCTAAGTATAATGATTTATTGTTGCGGCTCTCATTTATCAGCCGGGCAATGTATACGATCAGCTTATCCTCCACATGCAAGCCTAATACCTGCTGGCGAAGGGATATGATCTCCTGCGCGCCCAGTACGGGCTTTATGTCCTGTAGTTGATCGCTGGTTTTTTGCTGATGCTGTTGGGTGATGATAGCTATTTCCTCGTCGAGCGATGGGTATTTTACCTCTATCTTAAAAATAAAGCGGTCGAGCTGGGCTTCGGGCAGGCGGTAGGTGCCTTCATGCTCTACCGGGTTTTGGGTGGCTAAAACAATGAACGGCTCCTGCATTTTGTAGGTTTGGCCATCAATAGTTACCTGGCGCTCTTCCATCACCTCGAACAAAGCCGATTGTGTTTTGGCAGGCGCGCGGTTTATTTCATCTATCAGGATAATATTCCCGAAGATTGGGCCCTGCTTAAATTCAAAATCGGCAGTTTTGGGGTTAAATACCGATGTGCCCAAAATGTCGGATGGCATGAGGTCGGGTGTGAACTGGATGCGCGAGTATTGGGCATCGATGGATTTGGCGAGTAGCTTGGCGGTTAATGTTTTTGCCACGCCGGGCACGCCCTCAATCAATATATGCCCATCGGCTAATATGCCCGCAATCAGCAGGTCGATACTATCCTGCTGGCCCACAATTATTTTTGCGAGCGTTGCTTTTATCTGTTCAACAGCGGCGCTGAGTTTGCCCAGATCGGTTCTTTGTTCAAATATTTCGTCTTCTTCCATAATTACCTGGATTGGATATAAAATTGTTCTATAATTCTGTTAAGTTCAATTAATTCACGGTCGCTAACGCGATCCTGTACGCTTATAAAGTTTAAAAGGTTTACAAAATCGTACGCGAAGTTGGCATCTATGCCCATTTTTGAGCTTAGCTTTTCAATAAATTCCTGGTCGAGTTTATTTGTTTTTAGCTGGTACTCATCGCGCAGGTGCGCTAAAAGATACAATACCTTTTTGTGGGCTATATTGGCGTTATTGCGTTTTTCATAATAAAGCTGGCCCACAATGTTAACAAAATCAAGCGTTGAGTTGCGCAGCGGTTCGATCACCGGGATAATGCGCTGCCTGCGTTTTATTTCGTAAAGTATGAATAACAACAAACTAAAAATGGTAATATAATAAGCCCACTGCAGGTATTCATTACTTAAAAACACACGCATGGGCGAGTCTTCGCCTATATCACCCTGGGTATAATATTCATCCCAGATTATGTTACGCGTGTTTTTTACATAGGACAGGGCGGTAGCGGCATATCCGGCGCCGTCGGGCTTCAGCAGGCTGTAGTTGCTGAACATTTTTGGGTTAGACGTGAGGTATAACGACCCTTTGCCGAAAGTATATTTTATAAAATTAGCCTTATGCCGTGCATCCTGCCCTAAAACAACAGCCTTTACGGTATCAAACTTGCTGAAATAAATATTGGTTGACCCTTTATCAACACTGTAATATTTTACCGAGTCGAGGTTGGGGTTTACAAAATTTATAGGGATGGGGTCTTCATTGAATTTAAGGATGGTTTGGGTTTTAACATCCAGTTTTTTTTCAAGCAGCTCACCAAAATCCTGTGCCGAAATAAAAACATCGTTGCCTTTTTTTATATAATCGGTAAGTTTTATATAATCAACTTTCGAAATATCAATTTGGGGGCAAATAATAATGTAAGATGAGTTTTTTATGGAGTCGTCGACAATTGCATTGTAAACCGGTTCGCGGTAAGGCGTTATATGCGCGCCGGGGAACAGGTCGGCAGCCCGGTTATACAGTATATACGTGCCGTAGGGCGTTTTTTCCTTATTGCTCAGGGTTTCACTCCAGTCGATAGCTTTTGGGCGGTTAAACTGCGCTATAATGTACAGCAGCAATACTGCCCCGCCAATGATGAGGTATGTTTTTAAACCCTTCATGGCAGCAGTTTTTTAAAGTTTTGAAAAAGCTGGCTGATATTACCGAATGCCTGCTTATCGATAGTAAAGTTGCCATACCAAACGTATTCAAACTGGCGGGTGATGAGGCCGAACGTTTGTTTTTGGTTTGGGTCGGTAAGCTCGTTCAGGTAAACGGCGTTGGTTTTATCAATTTGCCAGTTGATCAATTGGCTATCGCTCAATTGCTTTAAACATTTTAAATACAGCAGGCGCACGGCCAGGCGGAAGTTGTTTTGCGCGATGGCTTTTTCAATTTCCGCATCAAAGTTTATTTCATGGATGTTTTCGAGCGATTCAGTATAAGGCACATTTATTTTCCTCGATTCGCCACGGAAAAGCTGGATAGGATCGATACCTAATGATTTAAAGATCACAAATATGAGCAGTGCGATGCCCGCGGCCAAGAAAATATATTCAATAACACTACCGGCATAAGGTGAGCGCCTTAACCAGCCAAACAATTTCTCCCATACCCAATGCCAAAAGCGGTGCCAGAACGATGGCATCCCCGCGCCGGCATTATCGGTATAATCAAATTCCTTATCGGCTTTGTACTTATTTATCGCGTTAGCATTAAATTGTTTGGCCTGTATTTTTGAGGTATCGATAATCAGTCGCGCCGGAACTTTGTTAGCTATGTGTACTGCTTTAACAACTGATTTTTTAGCCACGGCATAGCCGGCATTTGTTAAGCATGCCGCAATTATCAGCGTAAAAAAAATAGTGGCTAACCTTTGCATATCATTAATATTCTTCGGCAGGCAGGTTTGGGGTGTTGTCTGTTTTGCCAAAATTCGCGATCCTGTCCATTATACCGGTACCCTCTTTTTGTTCCGACAGATCGAAATAACAAAGCGTTATGGCAATGGCCGGTATACAGTAGGCCAATATAATAAGGTTATGCAAAATACTAAACAGGATGATCAGTGGGAGCGTAAAGCTTTTTAGCGATAAATATTTACTTAAAATACCTATAAGCGATAAGGGAAGGCTGGCAATCCCATCGGCACTGCCTACAATTATTCCCATGATAAATATTACCCCGAATGTAAACCACCAATTATTTTTTATTATCCTGAAGCTTTTGTTCCATGCATAGCTGAATGATGAATTTTCAATAACAATAATGGGAATGATAAGGTAAAAGATAGGCATTACATAAAACGCCGGGATAATGCAAAGTACAAAAGCAACACACGTTAATATGATGATCAACAAGCCGCTGCCTACTACCCTGAAGAAATAATATTTAAAATAGGCCCATACTTCGGCGAAGGTGGGTTTGGTATTATTTTTTTGGAGATAAACTGAAATATAACATAGTGTAACCAGGTGTATTGATGCCTGTGTTAACACTAAAACAAGCGAATTAATAAGCACACTAATAAGATATGGAATACCGTGCGACTGGAAACTATCCACATTATTGAGGCCGCCGCTGTACATATAGGACATGTTCATATAAGTGAACGTAGTGGTTACTGTACCCATTAGCAAAAAGAACCCGCAGATAATAAGCAGCGACTTAATCAATACTTTAAAGTTTTCCTTAAAAAAGCCAAAGGCATCATTAATAACCTGGCCAAAGTCGCGCAGCTTTCTTAGTTCAATAGGTTGTTTCATTAATAATTGTGTTATCAGGTTTTAAGGTTCGGTTTAAATAGGCGGGGTATAATATCACATACCATATTATAAACAATAGCGAGCTTAATAAAATACCCACGCTAAGCCAAACAGGCATTTCGGTATGGCGGGTAACAAAGCTTTCGAAGGTGGCGGCGGTTATAATTATGGGGATGATACCAATGGCTATTTTAAGGCCATCCTTAGCACCGTTTTTTAACGATACCATGCGCTTGTAGGTTTTTGGGAAAAGAAAGCTGTTGCCCATTATTAAACCAGCGCCCCCGGCTAATATAATGGTTGATATTTCGAGCGTGCCGTGGCACCATATCACCAGTATGGATTGCCAGCCCAGCCCCTTGCTGAAAAAGTAATATTGGAAAGAGCCTAACATCAGGCCGTTATTCATCAGCTCATAAACCGAGCCTATGGAAAGTATAATGCCCATTACAAACGTTATCAGCATAACCCTTACGTTATTTATGGCTATCATAAAAAACATGGGTAGCGAATCGCCTTGCTTATACACGCCGAACGGATCGCCTTTGGCAATATTGTCGTTGGTCATGTTCACATAATCATCGCCCACAATAAGGCGGAGGAAAGTTTTGTCGTATTTGGCCGATAGCGCGCCCATCAGGCTAAAAACAACAAAAAATATAAACGAGTACAGCAATATTTTACGGTGTTTATAAAATACCAAAGGCAGCTCAAACCGCCAAAAGGTGATGAAACGGTTGGCTTTTTCCTTTTTATTTTTATAAATGGTTTGATGAAACGTTGAGGCAAGGCCGTTTAAGTATTTTGTGGTGTTTGATGTTGGGTAAAATGTTTTGGCATAAGCCAGGTCGTCGGTTATGCTGATGAACGATTCGGCAAGCTCATCGGGCCCTGTTACCTGCTGATTTTCATAGGCTTTCCACCGTTGGGTGTTTTGTTTAATGAACAGGGCTTCGCGCATTTTATGGTGAACTGATATTTTTGTTTAAAATAATCACAAAAGTTTAAACTGCAACTATAAATTTCAATAACAATTTTATATTTGTTAAAGATGGAAATAATTACAGTACACACCACCCAAAACATTGATATCGATTACGAGATCGGTGGCCTGGGCGAACGCATAGTAGCCAGGCTGATAGATTTCGGGGTATTTTTGCCCTTTCTTATCGCAGGCTTGTTTTTAATATCAACACATTCAGAATATGTGATCGGTGGATATTTTATAACCCTGCTGGTAATTTATGTTTTTTATGACCTGGTGTGTGAGGCTTTTTTTAACGGGCAAAGCCTGGGTAAAAGGGTGATGAAGATACGGGTGATCAGCCTTGAAGGCGCACGGCCCAGGTTTAGTCAGTACCTGCTGCGCTGGCTTTTCAGGGTGGTGGATTTTACGCTTACCTTTGGCGTAGGTGCCTTAATTTCGGCCGCTATATCTGACAACGGGCAGCGCATAGGCGACCTGGTTGCAGGTACCGCGCTGATAAAAACCGTACCACGTACAAAAATGAATAACCTGGCTTTTGAAAATACTGCGGACGATTACCAGCCGGTATTTACGCAGGCCAGCCAGTTAAGCGATAAGGATATTGGCCTGATACACGAAGTAATTGGCGTATATATGAAAACGGGCAATAATGTACTTGTTTATAACCTGGCCGATAAGATAAGGAACCACTTAGCCATTAACCTGCCGCCAAACATGAATAGCATGCAGTTTTTACAAACTTTGATAAAGGATTACAGTCATATAACCGCTAATGCCGACCTGGTGTAATGGCTGCCGTATAAGCCCCATATTTTTATGCCATAACTTACCAGCACAATGGTGCCGGTGATAATGAAGAATGTTTTTTTAACAGTATTCTTGGAATTATCGAGCCTGAAAAATTTGTCGGCTATGCCGTAGGCGAAAAACAGCAGCAGGGGTATGGCCGGAGGATAAAGCAAAAAGCTTTTGTGCAGGTTGCCTTGTATCAGCGCTATAACAGCACGCTGAAAGCCGCAGCCGGGGCAATCAATGCCGGTTAGGTATTTAAAAGGGCAGCGCAGCAAATGATTTTGCAGCCAGTTAATAAAAACTAACCGGCTGCAAAATATTTGAGAGCATATTAAACCCATCCGCATTATACCTGTGGTGGCGGAGGAGGGTTGTTACTAAACGGATCCTGAAAACCACCTGCATTAAAAGCACGTGCCTCTTTAGCCGATGGGCCTAAATATTTACTGCTGCCGAACCCTAAAATTGGGAAGAATATAAACGGAAGGATCACTAACCCAACGGTAAAACCCTCGCTGTTACCAAAACTTTTACTTAGCAGGTTAATTGTCCATATAGTAAAGATAAGGCTGGTACAAGGGACTAATATTAAAAATATCCACCATATAGGTTTGCCCACAATTTCAAGCATTACAATATAATTGTAAATAGGAATAATGGCCGCCCATCCGGGTTTGCCAGCCTTTTCAAAGACTTTCCACATACCCGCCACTGTAATAACATATACAATTATCATAGGGATAAGCATAGCCGCTACAAGTGCCGCTATAAGGCCTGGGTTTGAACCAGCATCGTAATTTTCCATTGTGTTTAAAGTTTAAATTAGTTTAAGTGAATTAATTAACTGCAAAATATAAAAAAAGCGGTATAAAGCCATATCCGCTAAAAAAAATATTTTAAAGCTAATGATACCTTATTATTGTAATTTTGACCCATGCAAAGGGAACAGATCTCCGTTTTCGATATGTTTAAGATTGGCATTGGCCCGTCGAGCTCACATACGCTTGGGCCATGGCGCGCCGCGCAGCAGTTTGTACAATTGCTGGTAACGCAACAGGCGCTGCCGCTGGTTGAGGGCGTAAAAATATTGCTTTACGGCTCGCTTGCCAAAACAGGCAAAGGCCACGGTACCGATATAGCCATACTTTTAGGCTTAAGCGGCGACGACCCGGTAACCTTTGATGTAAATGCCATCGACAGTAAAATAAGCGGTATTAAAACGGCGCATAAATTAATACTTGCAGGCACGCAGGCCATTAATTTTTCGGTTGATGAGGACTTGTTATTTTTATTTAACGAGAGTTTGCCCTATCACCCCAACGCGGTAACCTTCCAGGCATTTTTGATGGATGGCAGGGCCATATCCGCAACGTTTTACTCTATTGGCGGTGGCTTTGTGGTGAAAGAGGGTGAGCAAGGCCAATCTAAAACCGAGGTCGACCTGCCTTTCCCGATCGAAACCGCCGGCGACTTGCTGCACTGGTGTATAAAAACCGGGCTGAAAATATCAGAAGTGGTAATGGAAAACGAGCTGGCCTGGCGAAACGAGGCCGAAGTACGCTCGGGCGTGTTAAATATTTTCAGGGTGATAAAGGAATGTATGTATCGCGGCTGCCATACCTCGGGTAATTTACCGGGCGGGTTGAACGTAGCCCGCCGCGCCGCAAACCTTAACCGCAGGCTGATAGGCAGCCATCCCTATAACAATTTTGATGAATGGGTTACCGCCATACGCCAAACCGGCAATGGCTTTAAAAATACGCTCGACTGGGTGAGTTGTTTTGCTTTAGCGATCAACGAAGAAAACGCCTCGTTTGGCCGTGTTGTTACCGCGCCAACCAATGGCGCCGCGGGCGTTATCCCGGCGGTTTTACTTTACTATATAGCCTTTTGCGATGCCTATACCGATGATCAGGTGATCAGGTTTATGCTGGTAGCATCAGAGATAGGCAGCATATTTAAAAAAGGTTCAACCATATCGGCGGCGATGGGCGGCTGCCAGGCAGAGATCGGCGTATCATCGGCAATGGCGGCGGCGGCATTAACCGAATGTTTGGGTGGCACGCAACGCCAGGTATTAATGGCTGCTGAAATTGCCATGGAACATCACCTTGGCCTAACCTGCGACCCGATTGGCGGCCTTGTACAGGTGCCCTGCATCGAGCGTAACACTATGGGTGCCATAAAGGCCATTACCGCCTCGCAACTGGCACTGCAAAGCAACCCCGAGAACGCCAAGGTAAGTTTAGATGCCGTAGTAAAAACCATGTGGCAAACCGCTCAGGATATGAACTCCAAATACAAAGAAACATCGGATGGTGGCCTGGCGATAAATATTCCGCTGAGCTTGCCGGAGTGTTAACCCCCTGGCCCCCTAAAGGGGGAATGTGATCTAAGGTTGAAATTAATGTCGAACACCCAACACCGAACACCGAATGATGAAGTAAAACTTCGATATTGGACATTCGGCGTTCAATACTCGATATTAATAATTGAATATGCTTTCCTTATTGCTTTTCACACTCTCCAACACGTCATTGCGAGAAACGAAGCAACCTCACAGGACAGGTATTGAACATGCATATCGCCTACTTGTATAGTGGGGTTGCTTCGTTCCTCGCAATGACGCGAGATGAGAGGATAACGCGCGGTGAACGGACGACACTATTTGTTTAATATTTCAAAGAACATGGTTTGCGCTTTCACAAGCGCGGGATTGATGGTGGATATTGGAAACGTGGGATGGTGCCGGGTATGGGCCTTTGGATAATGCAAGTTACGAAGGTTAATTTATAATAGTGCTGACACTGTTTTGTCAGCAGGTGATAACGGACAGTTAAACGGCTGTTTTGTAAAGTATTATCAAAACGCTAAATTCGTTCATGTCAAATCATCGCCGTATATTTTTGAAACAGGCAGCAACGCTGGCCGGTGCATTTTCGGTTAACAGCCTTTTTAACCAGGCCCATGCGCAGGACTGGCAAAAAGCTGCTGAAAAGGTTAAGCATTTAAGTCCCCGCCAAATAGCTGGCGATGAGGATTACTGGAGTGTTATACAACGATCATATACTGTTAACAGCAATATTATTAATTTAAATAATGGCGGTGTTTCGCCATCGCCGCTGGTGGTGCAGCAGGCAGTAGCGCGCTATAACGATCTGGCTAACGAAGGGCCGTCATATTTTATGTGGCGTGTGCTCGACCAGGGCCGTGAGCCCTTGCGCGAAAAGCTGGCTGAACTGGCAGGGGCATTGCCCGAAGAAATTGCCATTAACCGCAACTCTACAGAATCGTTAAACACCATCATCTACGGGATAGACCTGAAAAGCGGCGATGAGGTAATTGGCACCAAACAGGATTACCCTAACATGATACACGCCTACCAGCAAAAGGCGCTGCGTTTAGGGATAGTTTATAAGCAGATCAGTTTTGATTTCCCGATTGAAAATGATGAGCAGATAGTTAAAGGTTATGAAGATGCCATCACCCCAAAAACAAAACTGCTGCATGTTACGCACATGATAAACTGGGTAGGGCAGATAATGCCGGTACGTAAAATATGCGATATGGCGCATGCCAAAGGTATAGAGGTGATCGTTGACGGTGCGCACTCATTTGGCTTGCTTGATTTTAAGATACCTGACCTGCATTGCGATTATTTTGGTACCAGCCTGCATAAATTTTTGTCGGCGCCTATAGGCAGCGGCATGATGTGGATAAAGAAGGAGAAGATAGCGAAAGTATGGCCACTCACCTGCAGCAATAAACCGCAAGGCGATGATATCCGCAAATTTGAGGAGCTTGGCACACGCAGCTTCCCCATTGAGCAGGCGATAGGTGAGGCCATTAATTTTCACGAGGGCATAGGCAGCAAACGCAAAGAGGAGCGCATCAGGTACCTGAAGGATTACTGGGCAACCAAAGTACAGCAAATACCAAAAGTTAAATTGCATACCTCGTTAAACCCCAAATATTCATGCGCCATTTGCGGTGTAAGTATTGACGGGATGACGCCGGCAGAATTAGACAGCGCGCTTTTTAACCAGTATAAGATACATACCGTAGGCATAGTTTGGGAAAACATAAGCTGTGTGCGTGTAACCCCGCATGTTTATACCACCCTGTCCGACCTGGATAAATTGGTAAAGGCTATCGGCGAGATCGCGGCTAAGAAGTAGGGTTTGCTTTTTCAGTGATGCCACAGTATAAGTTTGGCTAAAGCCAATCATCCAATCCATGTAATCCGTTGGCTGAAGCCAACGGCAATGAAATAGCGGGAACGCCTCAAAATCAATTATCAAATACAATTTTGTCATTGCGAGAGGGTTGCGTAAAGGACTGTGTAGCGAAGCAATCTTGTCGCATTTATATGCCAGCGACGAGGTTGCTTCGTCGTTCCTCCTCGCAATGACATATTAATAAACATTAACCATCACGTCATTGCGAGGAACGAAGCAACCTCACAGGACAGGTATCCGACATGCAAATCGTCAACCCGGCGCGTGGGGTTGCTTCGTTCCTCACACTGACGCGCGGTGAGAAGAGTCATATTCATTGCCGTCCCATTTATGGGGCGGGTAGGTTGTACCGATTGGAAGGGCTTTAGCCTCAAATGAAGCGCATCCTATTTCTTCAATCTTGCTGCAACCATAGGCCCCAGCTGCGCTATCCATAGCGCGTACATTTTGGCCGAGGGGTGTAAGCCATCAGGGGCTATTAGCGAGGTATCGGTAGCGGCTTCTTTTGAAATCCCTGTTATATCCAGGTAATTGGCTTTGGCTTTTAGGGTTTCCTGTTTATTTATCGCGTTAAACTGGTCAATTTCCGGGCCTATCACAGCATCCTGACCGTTAGCGAATGGTGTTACGCCATAATCGGGGATGGATAACACAAAAACACGGGTACTATCGTTTTTGGCAAAGTTTACAGCTGTGTGCAGTAATGTCACAAAATTTGTACGATAAACGCTGGTGTCAACCCCCTGATACTGATCATTTACACCGATGAGCAGGGTAACAATATCAAACTTTGTATTGGTGATATTACTTTGGGCAATGGCATGTATGAGGTTATAGGTTGTCCAGCCTGTGGTGGCAATTATAGTCGGCGGCTTTGCCGGGATCAATAGATTATCTAAATAATTGGTCAACTGCTGCGGGAATGATACGCTCGCAGGTTCTGACTGCCCAACCGTATATGAATCGCCTAAAGCAAGATAGGTGATCGCTTCCGGATCGGGTTTGGTGGTAGCAGTTGTACCGGGTTTAGTTTGAGCGACGGTGTCCTGTTGCTTTTTACAGGCAGGCAATGTAATTACAGCTAATAAAACTATTACGAATGCCTTTGTCATATCATCTATAAAAATTTACCGGGCTGTTATTTTTTATTCAAACGTGTTGCTACCATTGGTTCAAGCAGTTTTACCCATTGCGCATACATCAAACCGGACGGGTGCAGGCCATCTGGAGCGATCAAAAGCGGAGCATTTGCGGCTTGCCTCGAAATTGCGGTTATATCGAGGTAATGCACCCCGGCCTTAAGACTTATTTGTTTGTTGATGGCATTAAACTGGTCTATCTGCGGGCCTATTACGGCATCCTGGCCGTTAGCGAATGGTGTTACGCCGTAATCGGGGATGGATAATACAAAAACACGGCTGGTATCGCCTTTTGCAAAAGCTATGGCGGTTTGCAGCACCTGCGTGAATTTTGTGCTGTAATTGCTTTGGCTTAAGCCCTGGTACTGATCATTTACACCAATGAGCAGGGTTACAAAATCATATTGTTTCTGACGTATATTACTGGCTGCGATAGCGTCTATCAGGTCGTCGGTTGTCCAGCCGGTTACAGCGATCTCGGTAGGGTTGCCAATTTTAAATGACGAGGCCGATAGAGAAGCCGTAAGTTGGTACGGAAACGATTGTGCCTGCGGCACGGCTTCGCCCGAAGTATAGGAATCTCCTAAAGCAAGGTATGTTATCGAGTCGGTGTTCATTGCTCTTATCGTGGTATCAGTATTAATAGTGGGTGAAACGTAGGTATAGGGCTGCTCTGCTTTTTTAGCGCAGGCGGTAAAGGCGGTTAGTGTTATTAAAATTAATTGTAGTGTTTTCATAATATCTCCATATCAAACAATACGGAAATATGATGTTTAAGGTTTTTTTTAACGTCGTTAATATCAATTTTATAGCCTAATTCTTTTTGCAGCGAGGTAACGGCCTTGTCGTCGATACCGCAGGGGATAATGTTTTTAAAATAATCAAGATCGGTATTTATGTTAAATGCCAGGCCGTGCATGGTTACCCACCTGCTGCAGCGCACGCCCATAGCGCAGATCTTACGGGCGTGTTCGTTATCAGCATCAAACCAAACACCGGTATAGCCCGGATACCTGCCTGCCTTTAAGCCGTAGTCAGCAAGGGTTAATATTACCGCTTCTTCAAGCATCCTTAGGTACAGGTGTATATCGGTAAAAAAGTTATCCAGGTCGAGTATCGGGTAGCAAACTATCTGCCCGGGGCCATGGTAGGTAATATCGCCGCCACGGTTTACAGGGTAATAAACGGCATTTTTTTCTTTTAATCCCTGCTCATCCAGCAACAGGTTTGCGGGTTTACCGCTTTTACCCAAAGTGTAAACATGCGGATGCTCGCAGAAAATTAAATAATTTGGGGTTGATGTATCCTCGGCAACAAGTAATTCATCCGGGTTATTTGCACCAGCTGTTGCAGCCAGCCGGTTACGTATATCTGTTTTTAGCTTTACAACACTGTTAAATATTTCTTCCTGCCTGTCCCACGCTTTTTGATAGTCAATAAGGCCCCAGTCCTGGAAAATCACTTGTTTGTTTTTCATCCCATCATCCTTTTACGTAGCCTATCATATAATCCTCATATTGCAGGTACTCCACCTGGAAATCCAATTGAAGCGGGCCTTTATGCAGATGGGCATCAACCACGCCATGCCCTTCAAAGCCAAAAGGCTCCAGCATAATGTTATCAGCAAATGATACTTCTTTTTGTCCGTAGCATTTGTAAACGGCTTCCTTTGCACACCAGCAAACGTATAGCTGCTGTATTTTTTGCGCATCGTTAATAAAGGCCATTTCTTTGTGGCTCATAAATTTTCCGGCAATGCGCTCTACTTTTTCCTTTATCAGTTCAATATCTATCCCAACCGGCCTGCTTTTGCTTATCATTACCGCGGCATAGTCGAATGAATGGCTCAGCGAGATATGATAAGGCAGGTTTACGAGGTAAGGTTTGCCATGCTCATCAGCCTTGCAATCAATAAATGCATCGGTTTTAAGCATTTTGCGCAGCAGTACACGCGTACCCAGCCAGTGCAGGTGGCGTTTGCCATTGCTCAGCAGTTCAAAATAAGCCTGTTCATCTGCGTCTAATTGCAGTTGGCTATACAATTCACCTGCTTCTTCCTCTATTTTCCAGAGGGCAAATTCAGTATCGTCATCAACCTGCTGCCTGTATGCTATCGCCATAAAAGTAAAATTGCAAAAAGGATGGCAAACTTATGTCAAATAATTATAATTTAGCCATATAACAACCCGAATTATGATATTATCAGACAAACGCATCCTTGAAGAGATTGATAAAGGCACTATTATTATTGAACCCTTTAACCGCGAAGGCCTTGGAACCAATTCCTACGACGTTCATTTAGGCAAGCATTTGGCTACTTACCGCGATAGGGTGCTGGATGCCAAGCTGCATAATGAGATCGATTATTTCGAGATACCGAAGGATGGGTTTGTGCTGCAGCCCAATACGCTTTACCTGGGTGTTACGCTTGAATATACCGAAACCCATGCCCATGTGCCTTTTTTGGAAGGGAAATCGAGCACGGGCCGTTTAGGGATTGATATACATGCCACAGCAGGCAAAGGCGACGTAGGCTTTTGCAATACCTGGACACTGGAAATATCATGCGCGCAGCCGGTAAAAATTTATGCCGGTATGCCCATTGGTCAGCTGATATATTTTGTTGTAGAGGGTGATATTGAAATTATGTACAATACCAAAGGCAACGCCAAATACAATAACCCAACTACCCGACCGGTGGAGAGCATGATGTGGAAGAATAAGTTTTGATATTGTGATTCTTATGCCTTGATCCTCAATCATTATTAGTAACATATTTGTTATACAGGTTGCGGCTATTGTTAACCTTATATGCTTTAATTTTATAGTATGAACTACAAGAAGATAATTGCAGGGTTATTAATTATTGGTAGTGTTATAACTATAGCGGGCTTTATTAATGCCGCCATTAGTCCTATTCAGCAAATAGCTACCCAGCTTAATAAATGGTCTGAAAATTATCCCCAGGAAAAAGTTTACCTGCAATTTGATAAACCATATTATGCCGTTGGCGATGATATATGGTTTAAGGCCTATGTTACTTTGGGCAGCAAACACCAATTATCGGGCTTAAGCGGTAATATAAATGTTGAGTTGTTAGATGATATGGACTCCGTAAAACAGAGCATAAAACTACCGCTGATCAGCGGCATGGCCTGGGGCGACTTTGCATTATCCGACACGCTGGAAGAAGGAAATTATCACATCAGGGCTTATACCAACTGGATGCGTAACGCGGGCGAAGATTATTTTTTTGATAAGGCCATCACCATAGTAAACTCCACTACCAACAAAGTTTTCACCACATCAACCTATACTTACACTACCGTGAATGATAAACAGCAGGTAAGCGCGCTTATTAATTATGCCGATATTAATGGCAACCCATATAACAATAAAGAGGTAAGGTTTTCGGTTGTGCTTGGTGCTAAAACCGTGATGAAAGGCAAAGGTATTACGGATGATAAGGGAAACCTGAACGTAAGTTTTACCAACCCACAGCCCGGAGCGCCCGGTTCGGGCAGGATCATAACCGATATGAAGCTTGAGGATAAAAGCACCGTAACCAAAACTATACTAATAAAAGCCACATCGGCCAATGTGGATGTGCAGTTTTTTCCTGAGAGTGGCAGTTTGGTTAATGGCATCAAATCAAAAGTGGCTTTTAAAGCTGTTGGTGCCGATGGTTTGGGGGTAGATATAAAAGGAACTGTTACCGATGAACAAAACAATACCATAACAACCTTTGCCAGCCAGCACCTGGGCATGGGCGAGTTTGCTATGGAGCCTATGGCGGGTAAAACCTATAAGGTAAACATTAGCTATGCCGATGGTTCGGCAAAAACTATCGACCTGCCCAATGCTGTGGATAAAGGTTATGTGATGGATATAAATAATGCCGACCCGGACAATATCGAACTAAAGATAACCACAAGCCGGCCTATGCTTATGGAGCATCCTGACGATACGCTTAATGTGATAGCCCAGCAGGGAGGGCAACTTTATTACGCCGGCAGAAGTAAGCCCGGCAGTACAAACTTTACAGCTTTGGTTTCCAAAAGCCGGTTCCCGTCGGGTATTGTGCAGTTCACTTTGTTTTCGTCAAAAGGCGAACCTTTGAATGAGCGTTTGGTATTTATTCAAAATCCGGATGCGCTTAAACTGGATGTGAACGGGGCAAAGCAAAGCTATTCGCCAAGGGAGAAGGTTAAAATAAGCCTGGACGCAAAAAACAATGATGCAAAACCTGTAATAGGCAGTTTTTCAGTAGCGGTGACGGATGAAACACAGGTGCCGGTTAACGAGGCGGATGAAAGTACCATATTATCAAACCTGTTGCTAACATCAGACCTGCGCGGGTATGTTGAAAAACCTAACTATTACTTTACCGGTGTGAACGAAAAAACGGAGGCCGACCTGGATATACTGATGCTTACGCAAGGCTATCGCCGTTTTGAGTGGAAGAAGATATTGAGTGATGAATTTCCGCCTGTAGTTTTCCAGCCCGAAAAAACATTGCAGATAAGCGGCCACATAACAACACTGGGCGGCAAGCCTATTCCTCACGGTAAAGTAACCCTGCTATCAACCCTAGGTGGCACGTTTTTTACAGATACGGTAACAGATGAGCAGGGAAGATTTGCCTTTAATAACCTGTTATTTACTGATAGTGTGCGTTTTGTGATACAGGCCCGCACGGATAAAGACCGTAAGAATGTACAAATCGACCTGGATAATATAGCACCTCAACGGGCTACTATTAATAAAAACGCGCCCGACATGCAGGTGAGCATCAGCAATGGCTTATCAACCTATATGAAAAGCAGCAAAAGCCTTTACGATGAGCAGTTGAAATTTGGATTGGGCAACCATACCATCGCTTTAAAGGAGGTGGTGATAAAGGATACACGCCCAACTGTAAAATATTCCTCCAATTTGAACGGGCCCGGCAACGCTGACCAGGTTTTAACAGGCGACCAGGTGCCTACAGCATGTTCAACCCTTACGATGTGTTTAGTAGGCCGGTTGAATGGCGTTATATTTCGTAATGGTGTACCCTACTCAACACGGGGCGGCGCTATGAAAATCAATATGGATGGCATGGATTTACCAAAGGATGCATATGACAGCATAAACCCAGATGATATTTCCACTATAGAAGTATTGCGTACGTCGATGTATTATTCCATATACGGCAGCCAGTCGGGCCCCGGCGGCCTTATCATTATCACCTCAAAAAGGGGGGGTGACGATAAAAGCTATCTAAGGCGGCCAGCCCCCGGCATTATCACTTACTCGCCTAAAGGATATTATAGGGCACGGGTATTTTACTCGCCGCAATATGATGACCCAAAAACCAATAAAGATGTGGCCGATCTGCGCACCACCATCTACTGGAACCCCAATATTATAACTGATAAAGAAGGCAATGCCTCATTTGACTTTTTTAACGCGGGCAGCAAAGGTACCTACCGCGTAGTTATTGAAGGGATTGATAATGATGGCCATATTGGCAGGATGGTTTATCATTATAAGGTTGAGTAGTTTGTCAGTTTGCAGTAGGCAGTTATCAGTTTGCAGTGGGCAGTTAACAGTAGGCAGTTATCAATTTGCAGTGGGCAGTTGCCAGTTTGCAACAAGAAAACACGCTATATCAAAATGTGCCTATTGCTCACTGCAAACTGGCAACTGGTTTACTTTGCCAAATAGAATTTACCCCAAAAATCTATCGTTTTTGACGTTTCGCCTTTGTCGGCTGTACTTGCGCCGCCGCCGCCGTGTTTGCCGCCGCCGCCATGCCTGCCGCCGCCACCTCCGCCCATACCACCACCTCTGCCGCCGCCTCCACTGCTGGCATCACCGCTTGGTGCCGGGCGTTGTATGCCGTTTATTTTAATATTAAATGCCCACAGATTTTTTAAAGCATCATCGGCATGCAGGTATTTTAAAGGTATGGCGGCTTCGAGAATTAAATTGCCCGCGGCATCAAAGTCAACAGCGGTTTGAAAGCCGTAGGTATTGGATGTGGTGATCATTTCGTCCTCAACATCTTTAAACCCAACCACCTTTATACCTCTTAATGAGGTAATGCGTTCGCGCATCAGTTCATCGCGGTCGGCCTGGGTGATCACATCCTCATCGGCATTGGCGCTGTGGTTAAATATCAATTGTGTATTTGAACCTACGTTTAGCGGGAAGGTGATGCTGTAAGTCTCTTTTTTCTTGCCCTTAGGGTCGATACTGAAAGTTAAACCGGCATTCAATATACGCGACATCTCGGTGCGATCATATACTTTTACAGCTAAATACAGCGTATCCTTACTGTTAGACATCATATAATTTATCCTTTCTTCAGGACTGTAAAAGGCAAGGCTATCGCCCCATTCTTTTATATCGCCATCAATAACTATGTTGGCCGGTGGTGGTTTCAGATTAAACTGTACAGGCGCGGTTTGCGCACGGCATATACCCACTGTAATTAATTGCAGGATAAGGATGATAAGGTAAAAAGGGGATCTTTTCATTTTTTTATTGAATGACTGAGTGATGGAGTGAATGAGTGATTAATTAATTATTGCATTATTGGGTGATTGAATTATTGATTTGCTGGGCGACAGATAAGTATAATAAATAAATTTCCATAAAAACTCACTCATTCACTAAATCACCCATTCACACAATAATTCCCACTCCAACACAATTTTACCCTTTTTATTATTGTTTTTGAGTAATTTTGCAGTTACATATGCCAACTGAAGTACAGGAAGAAACATTTACACTTGAAGAGGTACTTGCGGGCCTGAAGGAGATGCACCGCCTTATTTTATGGAATGATGATGTGAACAGCTTTGATCATGTGATCTATTGCATGATGAAATACCTCGATTACTCGGAAGCCCAATCCGAAAAGATAGCCTGGAAAGTACACAACGAAGGTAAATGCGCCGTACTGGAAGGCTCATTTAACGAGATGGAAATTTACCGCAAAATTTTACAGCAGGAAGGCCTTAGTGTTACGGTTGATTAATAGTGTTTTATTTGATCCGGAGCATAACGAATATCCTAAAAAAAGAAAAAGCCCGGTAAACGGGCTTTTCCACCCTAATAAAACTATTACTTGATAAGGGTTTAGGTTAGCACTAAATAACAGCTAATAAAGGATCAAGGCCAGGGTATAAATACCCATTTCACCACCGTGAAAACACCCTTTTTAATATAAATAGAAAAGCCACATGGTTAACCACGTGGCTTTTTGTATGTTACCGGAGATAATAAACTAAACTATATAATTCCAGCCGTGGGTATCAGGCGCGTTGCCATATTTTATAGCGTCCAGATCTTTTAACACCCTTTGCGAAAATTCGCGTGTTTTTGGGTCGCTTAAAAAGTACTCTTCGCCATTGTGGCTTATGGAGCCAACCGGGGCGATGGTAGCGGCTGTACCTGCGCCAAAGGCATCGGTAAGTTTGCCGTTTTTGGCGCCTTCGATAACTTCGGCTACCGAAACACGGCGTTCTTCAACAGGATAGCCCCATTCGCGGGCCAGTGTTAATACCGTATCGCGGGTTACGCCATCTAAAATAGTATCGCGGGTTGATGGGGTTACTACTTTGCCGTCCAATACAAAAACAACATTGGCCGCGCCCATTTCTTCAACGTATTTATGTTCTTTGGCATCCGTCCATATCAATTGGTCAAAACCTTCTTCAGTAGCTTTTTTAGCTGGTAGCATGCTGCCGCCATAGTTGCCTGATGATTTTGCATAGCCCATGCCGCCTTCGGCAGAACGGGTATAATAGGTTTCGATCTTTACCCTTAAGGTTTTTGAAAAATACGGGCCTGTAGGGCCTATCAATACCATGTATTTGTAGGTTGATGATGGCGCTACGCCTAAGTACGGATCGGTAGCGAACATAAACGGCCTGATATACATGGAGTGGTTAGCTTTGCCGGGGATCCAGTCGCGGTCAATATCAACAACGGCGGCAATGCTTTGTACAAATATATCTTCGGGCAGGGCAGGCATGCACAACCTTTCGGCCGATTTGTTAAAACGTTTGGCATTTTTATCGGGGCGGAAAACTGATACCGTGCCGTCGGCATGTTTGTAGGCCTTTAATCCTTCAAAAAACGACTGGCCATAATGCAGCGCGGAAATAGCAGGACTTAACTCAATAGGGCCATAAGCGACTATCTGGAAATTCTTCCATTCGCCATCGGCATAATCAGCCACAAACATGTGGTCGGAAAATGTACGCCCGAAGGGCAGGTTGTTAAAATCCGTTTGTGCTAAACGTGAATTTGGTGTTTTGGTGATCTTGATGTCCAGCGTTTCTGTCATGGCCGTAAGGTATTAAATTCGGAAAATGGCAAGTTAGGGAATTTTTTTTAGTTTGCAGTTTGCCGTGTGCAGTTTGCACATAAATCATTAAAAATATATCACTTTTCAGTTTGCAGTAGGCAGTTTGCGGTTTGCAGAAGTGTTTAAATTTGAGTTTTTTGCGAACGGCCCACTGCAAACGGCCCACTGCAAACTGCCAACTGCCTACAGCCCGCTGCCAACTGCTTTATCCACCCAAGCCTTGCCCCAATTTTCCACTTGTTCCTCATTCCATAAACTTGGGTAAAATATGCGTTTCTGAAAGCGCGGGGGCAGGTATTTTTGCCAGTTGGTGCCGCCGGTGGCTTTTATCTCCTCGGGTTCGCGCTGCAGGTAGCGCACGGCTGATTTATAATGCGAGAGCGGCCAGTTCACGTTCACATTTACATCCAGTTGCCTAAGCTCATTTTCAAGTTCAGGGGTTGATAGGCCCTGGTGCTTTAATTGCTGTAACAGCGCGTTAAAGTTATGTTGTGTAGTTGCCTGCCCTAATTCGATAAAGGTTTTGGCATATTTTTTTTCGAACTGCTTTAGCGTTAAGGTTTTTTTACCTGTAGCCAGTTCCGTAGCGCCCGATTTCCAGTACAAATGTTCAAACTGATCACCGATGGTTGCACCACTTAACTCAGCCCTTTTATCTTTCGCCACCAGGTTTATAAAATCGGTAGCATATATCTCTATCATCCGGTACTGGCCCGATTGGAAACCGCTTGCCGGTAACAACGACATCCTGAACTTTAAAAACTGGTCCTTTTCCATCCCATCCACCATGATCCCGAAGGAGTGGGTAAGCGCCTCGAAATAGCTGTTGATGCGCTTTAAACGGGCAATAAAAAAATCTGTGCTTAAGGGTTGTGCATCAGTTATCTGTTTGCATTCATGCAGCGCCAACTTAAAATACAGCTCGGTTATCTGGTGGTACATGATAAATATTTCCTCATCAGGGAAATGTGTTTTAGGGCTTTGCAGGCTCAATAAGGTATCCAGGTGGATATAATCCCAATAGGTTAAAAAATCAGCATGCAATAAACCGTCGAGGTACGAGGGCATATCCTGCCCCATAGCTTCGTATTTTTCCTGCAGGCGCGACAGGCGTTCTTCAATTTCGGGGGTGAAAAGCATACCCAAAGGTAATAAAGAAAATAACCCGGCAAATACTGTAATTATATATAACAAAACATATCCTTAAGTTGTTATATAGGAAATATACCAAACCTGTATAATTATGATAAAGAGAATATTAATAGGCGTTGATAACAGCACTTATGCCGACCATGCCGCAAAATATGGTTTTCAACTTGCGCACTCACTTAACGCGCATGTAGGGCTGGTGCATATAAGCGAACCTATGTCGATAGCCATGACAACCAGCGGGGCCGATGAAATATTGGGTACATCTTTGAATGGATTGAACAATGCCGGTAACCTGGAAATGTTAAATGCGCAGGATGAAATATCTGAAAGCATTATTGTACATACAGCCAAAAAATATGGCGGTAAACTTGAAGTTACCCATTTTAATGATTATGGCTCAACTGCCGATGGCATCATCAATTGCAGCCATGAATTTAAGGCCGACTTAATAGTAATAGGTACGCATAGCCGTACAGGCATTGACCGCCTGCTGAGTGGCAGTGTTGCCGAACATGTGGTGCGCCACTCGGAAATACCTGTTTTGGTGGTGCCGAGTAAGGAGTCTTAAGTTAGTCTGAAGTCTGTAAAGTCGGAAAGACGGGAAGTCCGGAAGTATAGAAGTGCTTTGTTTTTGCTTACGGACTTCCCGTCTTTCCGACTTCCGGACTTTCTTAATACAACAACCTAAACTTGATCGTTTGCTCAATGGCTTTCAATTCATTAAGCACCTCGGTATCATAACCGGTATTAACATCGGTAATTACGTAGCCTATTTGTGGGTTGGTTACCAAAAACTCGCCTACTATATTAATGTTATGGCGGGCAAACACCTCGTTTATTTTGGCCAGTATGCCCGGCACGTTGCGGTGAATATGGATCAGCCTGTGCGCGTTGTTAATGCGCGGCGGCTGCAGATCGGGAAAATTACAGCTGGTATGGGTTTTGCCCTCGTTCATAAAGGCAATAACGCGCCGCGGGATAAAGTCATCATTACGGGGGTTATTCTTGGGGTCGTCAAAAATAATAATGCCGTTTTCGCAGGCCGCGTCGGCCAGTTTGCGGCTGCTGATACGGCCAAAGATGCCAATCACCTTTAACCTGCCTGCATTTTGTAATTGCTCGGGTGTTGGTTGGTTTGCCTCATCACAAAACAAGATCCCGGCTTCCTGTAAATATTTTTCTTCGATACTTTCGCGCTGGCGGATGTTGTAGCCCTCTTTGCGCATTTGTGCCAGCGCCTCGGGGTCAATATCACCCACAACTAAGCATTTAATACGGTTTTTGGGGTATGATATAGCGCGCGGCAGTTTGTTGATGTACAAAAACTCATCAAAGCTGGGCGTTATATGGTCGGCCCTTTCGGCAACTGATTTACGCTCGATATTTTCAGTAAAGGCAAAGAATTTTTTTATCATGCCCGATTCCTTTAGCTGAAAATCTGAGTAGCCATCGCCAATGCCAAATATCTCGCCGGGTAAATTAAGCTCTTTTAACAGTTTCACCTTGCCGCCTTCCTGCGAGAGTGGGTTGGCGCGGTCATAGCCGATAATATTGCCATCGGCATCAAACTCAAAGGTGTTGGCGTAAATATTTTCTTTTTTAATGTGGTACTCGGTAACTACCGGTATAATAAACTCTTTAAAACCGCCCGATACGATGAGTACCTCATCCTGGTGATTTTTAAAGAAGATGGTATTGCGCGAAAATGAGGTAGATACTCTCTTTTTTAAATGGGTGATGAGCTGTTTCAGATGCTCGCGGTTGGCTTGCAACAGCTTAACACGTGCCTCAAGGCTTTGGGTGAACGACAGGCGGCCTTCCATGCTGGCATTGGTAAGGTCTTCTATTTGCTGGTATATTTTTTCCCTGTCGGGATGGTTTTTAAGGGATATGCGGGCAAGTTCGTCTAATGCTTCAACCTGTGTAAATGTACTGTCGAAGTCGATAATAAAATATTGATCCATTTATTTTGATGCAAACCTTGATGTGCAGATATGCGGATGTGCAAATGTGCAAATTTTGGATGAATAAAACTGATATTTTGACAGTGTAAAAGTTACAATATGGCTATGACTTTTTTAATCGCTCACAAACTTCCACCACCGTATCATCAATCGGCTTGAACTCAATCCCGATAGCCTTTTTGATCTTCGCGTTATCGTAATTACGTGTTTGCGATGCGGTTTGGGCGGCAACTTTATCAATGGCGGGTGCTTTGCCGGTTATGACCGCTGCAATGGCTGCCCCGCGCCAGGCAATGCCCATCATCCAGGGTTTGGCAAGCATTGCCGGTGGCTTTATGCCGAAGCCTTTGGCTATTTTGGTGGTGATATCCCTGTAATTGATATTCTCGGCGTTGATGATATAACGCTCGCCTTGTATGCCGTTGTTCATGAGCGCTATCATGCATTTGGCTACATCGGCCACATCAACAAAACCGTTGGTGCCGGTAGTGTAAAATTTAAGTCCTTTGCGCACAGTTTCGAACAACTGGCCACTGCCTAAGGTGCCTGCATTGGGGCCAATAATTAATGATGGGTTTACAATAACGGCATCCAGTCCTTCGGCAATGCCACGCCATACTTCCATTTCGCTTTCCAGTTTCGATATGGCATAGCCATCGTTCTCGGATGTTTCTTCGAGGTGGTTGTTTTCGGTGATCATTTCGCCGGGCAACGCGGTGCCGATGGCCGCTATAGAGCTTACATGTACCATCCGGATGCCACGTTCGGCGCATAAATTAACCAGGTTGGCAGTGCCGGTTACGTTGGTGCGGATCATGGGTTGCTTATCGGCTTGCTTTAATGATACCCATGCCGCGCAATGGTAAACCTGTGTTACATCATCTAATGCAGCTTCCAGCGCGAAAATATCCAGCATATCGGCATCAACCCATGCTATTTGAGCTTGATAAGGTACCAGCAATTGCGGGATTACCGAGCTGCTGCGCTTTGTACAACGTATGCTATTACCCTGCTGTAACAGTTGCATAGCCAATTCAGAACCCAAAAAACCTGTTGCGCCGGTAAGCAGTATCATGTTTGCAAATGTATATTAATTTGAAGAGGTATTAATTTGAAAATTTGGCAATTTGAAAATGCTAATAATTTGAAGATTTGAAAATTTGATAATTTGAAAATGGGACTGCAATTTCATTTTTATAATTGAACTAAATGAGATTAATTTGATGATTTGGCAATTTGGCAATTTGAAAATGAAAGGGTTGGTTAATTCATAATGATATGAATTTTCAAATTCTCAAATTCTCAAATTTTCAAATTAATTTGAATATGTTTGCTTTCGGATAATTGATTTGGAGTGCTAATTTTCAAATCTTCAAATCAACACATTTTCAAATTAAATAAATGTCCTTAGCCGATTTTCTTACACCGATAGATCTTGAAAAAATAATCCCTAAAAAAGGTTATTATACCAGTCATTTAGGCGACAGGATACAGCATTCGCTGGTTGATCTATCTAATATCGACCAGGATACTGATATAGCCATCATAGGTGTGCTGGATGATCGTAATGCCATAAACAATGCCGGCTGCGCCCTGGCGCCCGATCATGTACGCGAAAGGCTGTACCTGCTAAACGAAGGCAGCTATAACACCAAAATTGTCGACTTGGGTAATATACGTGCAGGCGAAACGGTTACTGATACTTACTACGCACTTAAAACCATTGTTGCGGAGCTGATAAAAAAGGACATTATCCCCATTATTATAGGCGGCGGGCAGGATCTTACTTATGCCCAGTACATGGGTTATGAAATGCTGGAACAAAAGGTTGACCTGGTGGTGATAGATTCGCACTTTGACCTTGATGACGATGATTATATGGATAGCATCGAAACCACATCAGCATCATACCTGAACAAGATATTTTTGCATGAGCCTAATTACCTGTTTAATTTCAGCAATTTGGGTTATCAAACTTACTTCACCAGCCAGGCAGGTTTGCGGGTGATGGAAAAGCTTTATTTTGATGCGCACCGCCTTGGCGAACTAAGCGGTAAAATAGCTGTTGCCGAACCCATTATACGTAATGCCAGTATGATCAGCTTTGATATAAGCGCCATACGCTCATCTGACGCGATAGGCAATGCCAATGCAACACCAAACGGTTTTTATGCCGAAGAGGCTTGCCAGCTATGCCGTTATGCGGGTTTTAATGATAAGCTAAGCTCGATAGGGTTTTATGAGTTTAACCCGGCTTATGACGACAACAGCCAAACTGCAACGCTTGTGGCGCAAATGATATGGTATTTTATTGATGGTTTTTATAACCGTAAAAAAGATTTCCCGCTTCATCCAAAATCGCAATACCTCATTTACAAAACCAGTTTAACGCACGAAGAGCACCAGCTGGTGTTTATAAAAAGTAAAAAATCCGACCGCTGGTGGATGCAGGTGCCCTATCCGAATATTACCTCTAAAAATGAACGGTTTCATTTAGTGCCCTGCCAGTATGATGATTATAAAACAGCAGTTTCGGGCGAAATGCCCGATCTTTGGTGGCGTACTTACCAAAAACTGATCTGATAAAATACTTAGGGCCGGTTTTGTACGTTACAAAGTTTAGCATTTTTGTTTTTCATGAAAAAAATATTCGTTTATATACTCGCATTTTTGCCCGCGCTGGCATTTGCCCAAACCCCTGACAATCCTGCCGAAACACCCGGTACATTTACCATACAAGGTAAAATCGGCAATGTAGGTTCGCCTGCAAGGGCCTATTTATTTTACCAGTTAGGTGCAAATAAAATAGTTGATTCTACCCAAATTGTTGGTGGCAGCTTTACGTTAACCGGAAAGGTTATGGATCCGGGCCAGGCTTTTTTAGTAATTGACCATAGCGGCCTCGGTGCCGCTGGTTTAGACCCCAAGACTGCTGATGGCCTGAGTTTTTTTATAGAGAAGGGCAACATGTCAATTACCTCTGCTACTGATTCGGCAGCGAAGGCCCAGATCACCGGCTCGGCGGTTAACGAGGCCTATAAAAGGCTGATAGCACTTTTGGAGCCGGTAAGTGACCAGGCAAGGAAACTAAAAGCCGAAGAAGACGCGGCCACACCGGCACAACAAAATTCAGCGGATTTTCAAAACACCGATGATGCCAGGCATAAAGATTTGGCAGCACAGCAAACCGCCATATTTGAGCAATTCATAAAAGATAACCCCAATAATTATTTCAGCCTGTTTGTATTAAGTTCATTGGGGCCAACGCCTGATTATATGGTGTTGAACGGCCTGTATAACTCACTTGCGCAAAATTTAAAAGATACCGAAACCGGCAAAATACTCCGGAAATCTATCGACGCGCTAAAACCTCTTTCCATTGGTGCTTTGGCGCCCGATTTTACCCAGAGCGATGTGAACGGCACGCCCGTTACGCTATCATCATTACGGGGAAAATATGTTTTGATAGATTTTTGGGCTTCGTGGTGTGGCCCTTGCCGTGCTGAAAACCCTAACGTTGTAAAGGCTTACAATAAATTCAAGGCAAAAAACTTTACCATACTTGGCGTATCGCTTGATAAAGCAAGCGGCAGGGCCGATTGGCTGGCGGCCATAAAAAACGACGGGCTTACCTGGACACAGGTGTCTGACCTTAACTGGTGGAGTAACCAGGCAGCACTTTTGTATTCGGTGCAATCCATCCCGCATAATTTTTTGCTTGACCCAACCGGCAAGATCATCGCTAAAGACCTTCGCGGCAACGACCTTGACAATAAACTGACAGAGATATTTGGCAAGATGTAAGCACCGTATGATTTATTTGCTATTTTTACGGCAGTACCCCGCTGACTGTAATTATTATTGATTGATATGAAAAAATTATTTCTATTGCTGCTGGCAGCCTCGCCGGCGGTATTATTTGCACAGGAAAAGTATATGATCAAAGGCAACGTTGGAAAGATCAGCGCGCCCGCAAAAATATATTTAACCTACCGCACCGATGGTAAAACAATAACCGACTCAGCCGCTGTAAACAATGGGGCATTTCAGTTTCTTGGCGCGGTTGCTGATATTACAAGGGCAACTTTAGTGGTTGATTACAAGGGCGTAGGCATTATTAACCTGAAAGGCAGCCAGGATGTGGCACCGATTTACCTGGTAAGCGGCACAACGCTAGTATCAAGCCCCGATTCGTTGTCAAAAGCAACAATAAGCGGTACAAAAGTAAATGAGGATAATGTTAAATACATGGCATTTTTAAAACCTGTTAACAACGCTAACAAAGCTTTAAATGCTGAGTATTATGCTACCTCAAAAGAAAAAAGGGCGTCAAAAGAATTTGGCGATTACATTGATAAAAAAGAAGATTCAATAGCTGTAGTTGAGAAAAATCTCGATTCGTTATATATCCTTGCCAACCCCGCTTCATATATGAGCCTGCAGGCATTGCGGGGGATGGGCGGCCCATATCCTGATTATAACCTATTGCAGCCAAAATTTGCAGCCCTTTCGGCAAGCCTTCGCGAAAGCAAGGCTGGGGTGACCTACCAAAAATACCTTGATGTGCTAAAAAGCGTGATGGTTGGTAAAATGGCCCCTGATTTTGCACAAGCAGATACCAGCGGGAAAATGGTAAGCCTGTCGTCATTTAAAGGCAAATATGTTTTGCTTGATTTTTGGGCATCATGGTGCGGCCCGTGCCGTGCAGAAAACCCCAATGTGGTAAAGGCATTTAATAATTATAAAGGCAAAAACTTTACCATTTTAAGTGTTTCGTTAGATAGGCCCGGAAAAAGGGATGCCTGGGTAAAAGCCATAAAAACCGACGGCTTAGCATGGAACCATGTATCAGATCTTAAATTCTGGGATAACGACGCGGCAAAATTATATGGCATACAAGCTATACCACAAAACCTGCTGCTCGACCCCAACGGAAAGATCATAGCCAAAGACCTTTTTGGTGATGACCTGGAAAAGAAATTGGCCGAGTTGTTTGGAAAGATCTAATAGTCGGGAAGTCCGAAAGTCCGTAAGACGGAAAGTCCGGAAGTTAGGGAGCATTGCTCTTTATCTTTCGGACTTTCCGTCTTACGGACTTTCCGACTTACAACAAATCAAACCCAATATCTTTCCTGAAGTACATGCCGTCGTAGTATATCCGGCTGGCATCGGCAGTGGCTTGTTGCAGGGCTTTGAACATATCATCCTGCAGGGATGTAATGGCAATCACCCGGCCCCCTGAAGTTTTAATTTCGTCCTCATCTGCATAAGTACCGGCGTGAAAAACATACGAGTCGCGCACATTTTCCATACCCGTCATCACCTTGTCCTTTAAATATTTGCCGGGATAGCCACCCGCCACCATCATTACCGTAGCGGCAATTTTTTTGGATATGATCAGTTCCTTTTCGTTAAGATTACCTTCGGCAACGCCTAATAAAAGCTCTACAAAGTCCGATTCTATGCGGGGCAGTACGCTCTCTGTTTCAGGGTCGCCCATGCGGCAGTTGTATTCTATCATCCAGGGCTCGCCTTTGCAATTCATCAGCCCTATAAAAATAAAACCTTTATATGGAATGTTCTCGCTTTTCAAGCCCTCAATAGTTGGGATAATTATACGGTCTTCCACCTTTTTTATAAAGGCGGCATCTGCAAATGGCACCGGCGATACGGAACCCATGCCGCCTGTATTTAAACCGGTATCACCTTCGCCAACGCGCTTATAATCTTTGGCCGATGGTAAAATTTTATAATTGCTGCCATCGGTAAGCACAAAAACCGAAAGCTCGATGCCCTGTAAAAATTGCTCAACCACCACTTTTGCGCTGGCCTCGCCAAATTTGGCGTAGGTAAGCATTTCTATCAGTTCCTGCTGGGCTTCCTGTACGGTAAGGCATATCAACACACCTTTGCCTGCGGCTAATCCATCAGCCTTTAAAACAATGGGCAAGCCGATGGTAGGCAGATAATCAAAACCCTCTTGTAAAGTTTCGCGTGTAAAGGTGCGCGACGCGGCGGCAGGGATATGGTGCCGGGCCATAAACTGTTTTGAAAAATCCTTGCTGCCCTCTAACTGTGCGCCTTCGGCTTGGGGGCCTATAACGGGGATATGTTTAAGCTGTTCATCAGCTAAAAAGAAATCGTGTATGCCTTTTACCAATGGTTCTTCGGGGCCAACCAGCACTAAATTTATCGCGTTAGCTAAAACCAATTGTTTAATGCCTTCAAAATCAGTAACCTTTATATTAACATTTGTGCCGTACTGACTGGTGCCGGCATTGCCGGGCGCTATAAAAAGCTGACTGCATTTTTCGCTTTGCGATAGTTTCCAGGCGAAGGCGCTTTCCCTTCCGCCCGAACCAAGGATAAGAATGTTCATGGGTGTAAAGATAAGTTTTTTAGAAGGTATCAAGTAGTGAGTGTCAAGTATCAGGTATTTTTTCTTTTTTTAGATCAAGGAGATTTGATATTTTTAATATTTTGATAATGGTCTTGATACTTCATACTCGATACTTACGACTAAATTCTTACCTTTGCCTGCCATTATGACTTTTCAATTTGCTGTGGCGCAATTGTTGAGTTCATGAAAGTTCAATATATTAAACTAACATGCTAGAATTTATAAGTAAGCTTTTTGGAAGCAAGTCGGAACGGGATGTAAAAGGTATAGGCCCCCTGGTTGAAAAGGTAAAGGCCGAATTTGACAAACTCGGTGACATAAGCAATGATGAGCTCAGGGCTAAAACCATAGACTTTAAAGAAATCATTAAAACCGGCCTGGCTGGTATTGATGCTGAAATACAGGCTATTAAGGACAGGACAGAAAACGAGCCTGATCTTGAAGTAAGCGTAAAAGTTGAGCTTTATACGCAATTGGATAAGCTGGAAAAAGACCGTAACAAGGAACTGGAAGATATTTTAATAAATATACTGCCCGAAGGTTTTGCGGTTGTAAAAGAAACTGCCCGCCGTTTTGCCGAAAATAAAAGTATTGAGGTTACGGCAACGCAGTTTGACCGCGATCTGGCCGCGAAAAAAGGAAACGTTGTTATAAAAGGCGATAAGGCAACCCACAGCAGTACCTGGCTTGCCGCCGGTAATGAGGTTACCTGGGATATGGTGCATTACGATGTACAGTTGATAGGCGGTATAGTATTGCACCAGGGTAAAATTGCCGAAATGGCAACTGGTGAAGGTAAAACGCTGGTAGCCACGCTGCCCGCATACCTGAATGCCTTAGCCGGGCAGGGTGTACACATTGTAACGGTGAATGATTACCTGGCACGACGTGACTCTGAGTGGATGGGGCCTTTGTATGAGTTCCACGGTTTATCGGTTGATTGTATTGATAAGCATGAGCCAAACTCCGAAGAACGCAGGGCGGCTTATTTAGCTGATATTACCTTTGGCACCAACAACGAGTTTGGTTTTGATTACCTGCGTGACAATATGACACGCAGCCCCGAAGAGTTGGTGCAACGCAAGTTGCATTATGCCATGGTGGATGAGGTTGACTCGGTGCTGATTGATGATGCCCGTACCCCATTAATTATATCAGGCCCGATACCACGCGGCGACGAACACGAGTTTTATGAGTTGAAACCACGCATTGAGCGTTTGGTTAATGCGCAAAAGGCTTATGTAAATGCTGTATTAAATGACGCCAAAAAACTTATCGCCGAAGGCAAAACCGGCCCGGATGAAGGTGGTTTATCGTTATTGCGCGCCTTTAGGGGTTTGCCTAAGAGCAAAGCCTTAATAAAATATTTGAGTGAAGGCCCCAACAGGCAGCTTTTATTAAAATCGGAAAACCATTACATGCAGGATCAGAGCAAGGAAATGCATAAGGTTGATGCCGAGCTGTTCTTTATCATTGATGAAAAGAACAACCAGGTGGAGCTGGCCGAAAAAGGTATAGAGCTGATCACTGCATCGGGCGAAGACCCGCACTTTTTTGTGATGCCTGATGTGGGTACCGAGATTGCTGATATTGAAAAATCACAGCTGCCGGCCGATGAAAAAATTGCTAAGAAGGATGAGCTGATGCGCGATTTTTCTATCAAGTCAGAACGTATCCACTCCGTAAATCAATTATTAAAAGCTTATACCTTATTTGAAAAGGATACAGAATACATTCTTGACGAAGGCAAGGTGAAAATTGTTGATGAGCAAACAGGCCGTGTATTGGATGGCCGCCGCTACTCTGATGGTTTGCACCAGGCTATCGAAGCTAAGGAAAATGTAAAGGTAGAGGATGCTACGCAAACATTTGCCACTATTACGCTGCAAAACTATTTCAGGATGTACCACAAGCTTTGCGGTATGACGGGTACAGCGGTTACCGAAGCAGGTGAGTTTTGGCAGATATATAAACTGGATGTGGTTGAAATACCAACCAACACGGCAACCAGCCGTGCAGATATGCAGGATCTGGTTTACCGCACCATCCGCGAGAAATACAATGCCGTTGCCGATGAGATCGTTAAGCTAACCCAGGCCGGAAGGCCGGTGCTGGTGGGTACTACCTCGGTTGAAATTTCGGAATTGCTAAGCCGTATGCTTAAACTGCGCGGCATAAAACACAACGTACTGAACGCCAAAATGCACCAGAAAGAAGCCGATGTGGTGGCCGAAGCCGGTAAAACGGGCACAGTTACCATAGCCACCAACATGGCAGGCCGTGGTACGGATATAAAATTAGGGCCTGGCGTTAAAGAAGCCGGTGGTTTAGCCATTGTAGGTACCGAAAGGCATGAGTCGCGCCGGGTTGACAGGCAGTTGCGTGGTCGTGCAGGCCGCCAGGGCGATCCGGGATCGTCGCAATTCTTTGTATCGTTAGAGGATAACCTGATGCGTTTATTCGGCTCGGAGCGTATCTCAAACCTGATGGTGCGTATGGGCGTTGAAGAAGGCGAAGTGATACAACACAGCATGATCTCGAAATCAATTGAGCGTGCGCAAAAGAAGGTGGAAGAAAACAACTTTGGTATACGTAAGCGCCTGCTGGAATATGATGATGTGATGAACTCGCAGCGTACGGTGATCTACTCAAAACGTAAAAACGCCTTGTTTGGCGAACGTTTGGATGTCGACCTGAGCAATACCATTTTTGATGTGGTTGAGGATATTGTTATCGAATATAAGGAACAAAATAACTACGAAGGTTTCCAACTGGAAATGATCCGTTTGTTCTCAATAGATATTGAAACTACCGAGGAGGAATTTCCTGATATATCTATCAATAACCTTACAGAAAAAACTTTCCAGGAGGTTACGGAATTTTATAAACGCAAGGCAGAAGCCATCGCGCAGCAAACCTACCCTGTTTTAAAGGATGTATATGATACCCGCGGCGAGTACGTTGAGAATATTATGGTGCCGTTTACCGATGGCATACACGGCATACAAATAGGTGTTCCGCTTAAAAAGGCTATCCAGAACAAAGGTTTGGAGGTGTTTAAATCATTTGAGAAAATGGTAACACTATCGCAGATAGATGATGCCTGGAAAGAGCATTTGCGCGAGATGGACGAGTTGAAGCAATCGGTACAGAACGCGGTTTATGAGCAAAAGGATCCGTTACTGGTATATAAATTCGAGGCCTTTGAATTGTTCAGGAATATGCTGGCTGCTACTAATAAAGAGATGGTGAGCTTCCTGTTCAGGGGCGGTATCCCGGTACAGCCGCAGGCCGAAGAAATCCGCGAAGCTAAACCCCAGCCCAAAACCGATATGCGCAAAATGCGTACATCAAAGCCCGAACTGGTAAGCCAAAGCAGCGGCATCCCAATGCTGGATGATACCCGCGAAATGCAAAAAGCAACACCGGTTAGGGTTGAGCAAAAGGTGGGCAGAAATGACCCATGCCCTTGCGGTAGCGGTAAAAAGTTTAAAAATTGCCACGGGCAAGGCCAGGCTTAATTTTTTGTAGGATGAAGGGCAGGGCAGATGTATCTAAAACAATAATTCAGGCACTTTTAAAGTGTACATTGGTTGTTGGGTTGCTGTTTTTGCCGGGGTTATTATCCGCGCAAACCCGTGGTAAGGTTGAGGTAGTTAAAGACCCAAAAGTCGACTCGCTGATGGAGGACTACCTGGTAGTAGGCAGCAAAGGCAAAAGCGTAACGCCATCATCATCGTCTTCGGATGGGTACCGGGTGCAAATATTTAGCGGGGCGGAGCGTAAGGGAGCTTATGACGCGCAGGCAAAGTTCCAGGATAAATATCCTGATACGCGTACTTATCTGAGCTATCGCGAGCCTAACTTTAAAGTGCGGGTAGGCGATTTCAGGACGAGGCTGGAAGCTGAAAAACTGATACAGGAATTAAAGCCCTGGTTTACCGGTTTGTTTATTGTACAGGAAAAAATCAGTCCGCCTAAATTGGATACAGAATGATCAAAGAGCAGATACAGGAATTATCGGGGAATATATTTAATGGCGTAGTGGCCAGCCGCCGCCATTTGCACACCCATCCTGAGCTTTCATTTCATGAAGTGGAAACATCGGCGTTTGTGGCAAGAAAACTGGAAGAGATAGGCCTTGAATACCATAAGATGGCCGATACAGGTTTGGTTGCCATGATAAAAGGCGATAAACCATCAGATAAAGTTGTGGCCCTGCGAGCGGATATGGACGCGCTGCCTATCCTCGAAGCAAATGATGTGCCCTACAGATCGCAGAATAATGGGGTAATGCATGCCTGCGGGCATGATGTGCATACTTCGTCGTTACTGGGTACCGCGCAAATATTGAATAGTTTAAAAAGCCAGTTTGGCGGTACTATAAAGCTGATATTTCAACCGGCGGAAGAAAAACTGCCCGGTGGCGCCAGCCTGATGATAAAAGAAGGCGTGTTGGAAAATCCAAAGCCCTCGGCAGTTATCGGGCAGCATGTAATGCCATTGATAGATGCCGGCAAGGTAGGTTTCCGCTCGGGCAAATACATGGCCTCGGCCGATGAAATATATGTTACTGTAAAAGGCAAGGGCGGCCATGCGGCGCAACCCCAGCAAAATATCGACCCGGTATTGATCACCGCGCATATATTAACCGCATTGCAGCAGGTAGTAAGCCGGTTTGCCGATCCTAAAACGCCATCGGTATTGTCGTTTGGTAAAGTGATTGCCAATGGCGCTACCAATGTTATCCCTAACGAGGTTTATTTGGAAGGCACTTTTCGCACCATGGATGAAAAATGGCGCGGCGAAGCCCATATCAAAATGAAAAAACTGGCCGAAGGCATTGCCGAAAGCATGGGCGGCAGTTGCGATTTTAATATCATGAAGGGTTATCCCTTTTTAGTTAACGAGCCAAAGCTTACCGCCAAAACCCGGGGCCACGCCGAAGATTATTTAGGTAAAGAAAATGTACTCGACCTGGATATATGGATGGCTGCTGAGGATTTTGCCTACTACTCGCAGGTGGCTGATTCGTGTTTTTACCGTTTAGGTACACGTAACGAAAGCCGGGGTATTATATCATCGGTACACACACCAACCTTTGATGTAGAGGAAACGGCGCTGGAATTAAGTACCGGTTTGATGGCTTATTTGGCTATTAAGCAACTGGGGAATTAGGCTGGTCGGTCGATGGTCAATAGACGATAGTACATGGTTGTCATGCTGAGCATAGCGAAGCATCTATTATACATGCGAACGGTAGGCGCTTGGATAGAATACGGATAGATCCTTCGCTATGCTCAGGATGACAAAATTTTAAATGTCATGCTGAACTTGTTTC
>Ga0302315_10000495_pt1 | contig 44615 bp, 44 predicted proteins | sample III_Palsa_N3_1_FD_200532 | JGI IMG/M metagenome (GOLD analysis project Ga0302315, IMG submission 200532) | Peat permafrost microbial communities from Stordalen Mire near Abisko, Sweden - III_Palsa_N3_1 | ecosystem: Environmental > Terrestrial > Soil > Palsa > Peat permafrost | place: Sweden...
TGGCTGAGATATGCAATGCATTAACGATTGTTCCTTTATCAGATGATATTGCAAATGAAACAATCAGATTAAGAAAAGATTATCGGATCAAACTACCAGATGCAATTATTTATGCAACTGCGTTGGTAAAGAATTTACCTTTGCTTACAAATAATATTAACGATTTTAAATCATTAGATGGCCGGGTTGAACTCATTAATCCGTTTGGCTTATGAACATTATTATAACAGGCGCCAGTAGTGGGGTTGGCTTCGAGGCGGTAATTGAACTGGCATTATCAGGAAAGCATAAAATTATTGCCCTTGCACGCTCGCAGGATAAACTGGAGCGCTTGCTGGAGATAGCTAATAATTTAAACCCGGATGCCCAGCTTTATGCCCTTGCTTTTGATATTGTACATGATGATTACCATGATCTGCAGCAATTTATTGAGGTGAATTTTGATAACCGCGTAGATATTTTAATAAACAATGCCGGCGTTTTAATAAATAAGCCATTTACTGAATTATTGGAAACTGATTTTGTAGAAATGCTGCAAAGTAATTTCATAGGCCACGTACGCATGATACAAGGCGTATTACCATTAATGCCCGCCGGATCGCATATTGTAAACATAGGCAGCATGGGTGGTTTTCAGGGTAGCGCTAAGTTTCCGGGATTGGCCGCCTACTCGGCCAGCAAAGCGGCTTTACACATCTTAACAGAATGTTTGGCACAAGAATTAATAGAAAATGGCATAAAAGTTAACTGTTTGGCCCTCGGATCGGCACAAACCGAGATGCTGGAAAAAGCATTTCCGGGCTACCAATCACCGGTGATGGCTTTTGAAATGGGTAAATATATAGCTGATTTTGCTTTAACAGGCCATCAGTACTTTAATGGTAAGGTTATACCTGTTGCTTTAAGCACTCCTTAATAAAAAATTAACAAAAAGATAATATTTTCGTTTAGATAAATATAATTTAATAAATTAGTTGTGTATTTTATTACCCATCTTGTGTATTTAAATACCATTTATGGGAATTAAATTCTACTACTTTTCCGCGCCCTTTCCCTATAAAAATAAAAATATAGCCCCTGTATTTGTAAATGCGTTTATTCTAAACAGGAATGATTTTTGATATGTTTAGCTTATATAAACTTATAAAAATAAGCTCATCATGGACAAGGTTATCATTATTGAAGCATTGATTGTTGCAGCACCTGTATTTATGATTATCAGGACCTTAATATTAAGGGGCAGAAAATTACTTGACTAATTTCAAGTACATTCATTTATAAAATATAGTACCCAAAACCGGGTTATAAATACTCTTGCTCAAAAAAGCAGGAGTTTTTTATGCAACAATATTTGGTGGCGAAGTGTATTAAAAACTGTTTGTTACTGTAATTGATATAGTTTTGAGTTTATAAGCCGGGCATTTAAATAATGTCCGTCTTATTTCTTTAATAAAAAACCGAAGGCGCAAATTATGCACCCCCGGCTGTGATAAGGATAGGTATAAGCCCCCTCTAAATCTCCCCGGTAGGGGAGACTTTTTCTTTGTTGTTCATAGCCTTCCGTTGAGGGAATGGAAGGCGCAGGTTTAGTATTATCTCATTTTTATAAAGTCGTTCACCACAACTTCGGTAACATAGCGTTTGTTGCCATCTTTATCGTTATAGCTGCGGCTGGCCAGTTTGCCTTCTATTGCCACTTCATCGCCTTTTTTCAGATATTCTTCGGCAAGCTTTGCTTTTCCGTCCCAAAATATCAGGCTATGCCATTGGGTATCGGTTACTTTTTCGCCTTTATCATTCTTATAACTATCGCTGGTGGCTATTGATACACGGGCCAGTTTACGGTTGTTATCAAATGATTTTACTTCGGGATCCATGCCCAGGTTTCCTACCAGGCGTACACTGTTTCTTAAGGTGTTCATTGTTGCTGATCGTTAATTATTTTGTTTGATTTGCTTGATACAAAGGTGGGGATAGGCGAAAAAATTAGTCGGTTACTAATCGTTTATAGTCGACAATTGCCATTTGTAAGCGTTTGCAAACGGATAAATAATTGTCTATCTTAGCTTTATGAATAAGGAAAAATACTGCCTTGATTGCGGCACCGTACTGCATGGCCGTGCCGATAAAAAGTTTTGCAATGATATGTGCCGCAATAATTATAACAACCAGCTCAATAGCAGCAGTTATAATTTAATACGCAATATTAATAATGTGCTGCGTCGCAACCGGCGGATCATGGAAGAGCTAAACCCATCGGGCAAAACAAAAACCACCCGCGAAAAAATGCTGGTAAAGGGTTTTGATTTCGATCATTTCACCAGTATCTATCAAACCAAAACCGGCACAAAATATCATTTTTGTTATGAGTACGGTTATTTGGTATTGGATAATGAGGAGTTGTTGTTGGTTAAGCGGGAAGATAAAGGAGAGTAGTTAAATAGTTATGTTATTGCGAGGAACGAAGCAGCCTTAAAAATGGCTGTCACCCTGAGGCACTCGAAGGGTGAGCGCAGAGGCCCTCGCCCACATGTTTCGAGTGCCTCAACATGACAGCCCTACGCAATGACGTGCGAAGAACCTAACTCACAAAATCATCGTCACCCTGCTTTCTCGTTGCGGTTTGCCTTTTGGTGGCCAGCAGGCCGAGGCTTAAAATTATGCTGGTGCCTAATACCACTACAAACAATAACCCCGTTTCTATACCTTTAATTTTCATGTCGGGTGGCAGGCTGTAATAAAGCAGTATGCTGATGAGGCCGCGCGGGATAAGCACCAGTTCGGGCAACAAGTCGGTTTTTGATACCAGTTTTATGTATAAAAACCTGATAACATAGATGCCGAGTAACATAACTCCGCCACTGATCAGTACCGACCAATGTTCCAACTGAAACACATCCATCGTATAACCAAACATGATAAAAAAGAAGGTACGCATCAGGAAAGCGCTTTCGGCGGATAGCTGGAAAAGCTGTTTAATATCGTAGGCTAACCGGGGGTATAAAAAGTACTTTCTGAAGGGTGGAAATTTTATCTGGCTGGCATTGTTTAAGAATAAACCCAGTGCTAAAACTATCACCAGCGACGACAAATGGAACAATTGTCCGATGGAATAAACCAAGATGAGTATGGATATCACCAGGAACGATTTTACATGATGCGTTAAGCGGCCAATCAAATACAGCAGCAGCAGGCATGAGCAGATCACTACAATAATAATAACGCCAAATTCACCGACTAGGTTGGTAAAGGATGATACGCTGATTTGCCGGTTATTGATCATGAAATTGAACAATATCACGGTAAGAATATCCGAAAAGGACGATTCATAGACAATAAATTCCCTTTTTGCTTTGCTGATGTTGGCTGCTGCCGGGATAGCTACGGCTGAACTTATGACACAAAACGGGATGGCATTTATAAAGCAACGGTAAAAATCCTGGCCGCTTATTCGGTTGATGATCCAGGTAATAAGCAAGGCGGTTGCCAGCAGGATAATGAGCGCCGAAAAGAAGGATTTTTTTATAACGCTGTTTTTATCGCGGCTGTACCTCAGTTCGAGCGCGCCTTCAAAAACAATCAAAACAAGCCCTAAAGTACCCAGGGTAGGTAAAATATTGGTGAAATTTATTGCGGTAAAGCCAAAGTAATCTAACACCTGTTTAATGAGTATGCCCAGGCACATCAGTAAAATAACCGATGGTATTTTGGTTTTACCACCTAAAAGATCAAACAGGTACGAAAAGATCACCAACCCGCTTAATATGATTAACGTCGTGTATGAAGTCATATTTAAGTAGGTTTAATAACCGCCTAAATTACATTAACATTAGTATTTTACTAACTGTTTTGTAAAAAAGCCAATGTAAGCGCTAATGCTTCTGTTGCAGCGGCTTTATTATAAGCTGGCTTTTCGTCGCAATTAAAGCCGTGGTCGGCGTATGATATTTTTACGTTGATGAAATCCTTGCCGCCCTCGTCCATAGCGGCTACCACGGCATTTATGTTTTCAGTTTTGATATGCTTGTCTAATCCTCCCCAAAAAAATAAATGCCTGCCATGTAGTTGAGATATTTTATCAGTCATCTGATCAATACCACTACCGTAATAAGATACCGCGGCTTTAAGCGGTAATACCGCATTCGCCAAAAAGGCTACCCTGCCGCCAAGGCAATAGCCTATGCAATATAGTTTGCCGTTATCAACTGTAGGTTGTTCGGTAAGCCATTTATGGCAGGCTTTTAGGTCGGCCTCTAAACCTTCATTGGTTATGGCTGAGTAATGCTGCATTACCGATGGGAAATCATCATAGGCAAAAACAGTGCCTTCGGGTGCCGTGCGGTGGAAAAGCTCGGGTGCGATAACCACATAGCCTTTTTCCGCATAACTGTCGGCAACGTTACGGATGTGGTTATTTACCCCAAATGCCTCCTGTAATAGTATAATGGCAGGTAAATTACCGGTTTTATTTTGAGGGAATGCAGTGTAAGCGGCCATTTGTGTGTCATCGCTAACGGCCAGTTCAACATAGTTTTTTTCGTTTTTCATAATAGATAGTGTATGAAAACAAATGTATGCGTTTAAACATTTATTATAGCCACAGTTAATGTAAACTCTATATTACAAAACTGTGATACTGCTATAAATGTTACTTATCATATTTGTAAAAAAAACATCATGCCGCATCTGTTTTCACCATTAAAAATAAAAAATATCGAATTAAAGAACCGCATAGCCGTATCGCCCATGTGCGAATACTCCAGCGAAGACGGGTTTGCTAACGACTGGCACCTGGTGCATTTAGGCAGCAGGGCAGTTGGCGGCGCAGGTTTAATTATTACCGAGGCAACGGCGGTATCGCCTGAGGGCAGGATAACCGCCGCCGATCTGGGCATATATAAGGATGAACATATTGATAAGTTAAAACAGATAACTGAATTTATACACGCGCATGGCGCAGTAGCGGGCATACAATTGGCACATGCAGGCCGTAAGGCCAGCCATAAAAGCCCATGGGATGGTGGTAAGCAAATATTATCAGATCAGCCCGGCGGATGGCAAACAGTAGCGCCAAGTGCCATACCTTTTACCGAAAATGAGGAAGCTCCACTTGAATTAGATAAGGCAGGCATTGAAAAAATTAAGGCTGATTTTAAAGCCGCCACTACACGGGCTATAAAAGCCGGGTTTAAGGTGATTGAACTACATGGCGCGCATGGTTATCTGGTACACGAATTTTTATCGCCCCTGAGCAATGTGCGTACTGATGAATACGGCGGTTCATTTGAAAACCGTATAAGGCTTTTGCTGGAGATTATTGAAAGCGTACAGGAAGTTTGGCCTGCGGATAATCCTTTGTTTGTAAGGATCTCGGCAAGCGACTGGACAGAAGGTGGCTGGACGAGCGATGATTCGGTAGCGTTGGCCAAAATATTAAAAGATAAAGGTGTCGACCTGGTTGATTGTTCATCGGGTGGTAATGTGGCCTCGGCGAAAATTCCGGTAGGGCCGGGTTACCAGGTTCAGTTTTCCGAAGCTGTACGCAAAACGGGCATACTTACAGGCGCGGTTGGCCTCATTACCGAAGCATTACAAGCCGATAGCATTATACAAACCGGCCATGCCGATATTGTATTTCTTGCACGCGAAATGCTGCGCGACCCGCACTTCCCGCTACGTGCAGCGCATGAGCTTGGTGCTGAAGTTAAATGGCCGCTACAATATGAGCGGGCTAAATGGTAAACCCTTTGCTGATTTAAATGCTATAAATATTATCTATATCTATCAATCAAACAAAACACTAATTTTACACTTATAAAAACTAAAAAACTATCTATATGAAACGTACAGCAAAAGCACATTGGAATGGTACACTAACCGAGGGTAAAGGCGAAATATCAACCCAAAGTACCATACTTAACAACACCCAGTATTCATTTAAAACCCGTTTTGCCGATGGTATTGGCACTAACCCCGAAGAATTGATCGCCGCAGCACATGCAGGCTGTTTTACTATGGCTGTTGGTGCCGCGTTAACTCAAGCGGGATTTACGCCCGGCGATTTGAACACCGAAGCTGTTTTAGACCTGGATATGACTGCCTTAAGCATCACAGGTATTCAGTTGAACCTGGTAGGATCAGCCATTGCAGGGGTGTCTGCAGAAAAATTTAAGGAGATCGCCGAAGGTGCAAAAGCTAATTGCATTATATCAAAGGCTTTAAGCGTTCCTATTACTTTGAATGTACAATATCAATAATACCTTATAAGTATTATTAAAATATGTTAAAAGTCTGGCGTTTTTGCGCCGGGCTTTTTTTGTTTAGCACAAATGCTATATATTTATAATCTCAATTAAATTATCACTCTATATGACCTCGAAAAATTTTAAACGTTTTACATTAAGCGTCGCAGGGCTGTTTATTGCTGTAAGCTCATTTGCGCAATTGCGGTTACCTGCAGGTTACTATTGGAAACAATTACCAAACGGCTTACAGGTTGTTGTTATTGAAAACAGCAAAGTGCCACTGGCAACCATTGAAATTGCAGTTAAAAATGGCTCTTTTACCGAAGATTCGGTTTATAACGGGCTTTCGCACCTTTTTGAGCACATGTTTTTTAAGGCGAATAAGGATTACCCAACCCAGGAATTGCTTTTAAAACGCACCCAGGAGCTTGGCGCCATTTGGAATGGTACCACTGGTGATGAACGTGTAAACTATTTCTTTACGTTCGACAGGGATAGCCTGAACGCGGGCCTTAGGTTTTTGAACGCAGCCATCCGTTTCCCCATTTACCGGATAGAAGATATGCAAAAGGAAAGGGTAGTGGTTGACGGCGAGTTTCAGCGTGCCGAAAGCAACCCGGGCTTCCAGTTAGATTTTGAAGTGCGTAAACGCCTTTGGACAGATCAGTTCACCCGTAAAAACCCTATCGGTATACACAATATCATCAATACGGCTACGCCTGAAAAAATGATGGTCATCAAAAATAAATACTACTTCCCTAATAATAGCTTGTTAACCATTTGTGGCGACGTACACCACGAAGAAGCTTTTGCCATGGCTGAAAAGATCTTTGGCGATTGGCAAAGCAGTGGTTTCGACCCTATCCAAAAGTTCCCGATACCGGCATTTAAGCCTTTAACTAAAAACGATTATTTTATAAAAGAATCAAGTATAGCCCAAACACCTTTTATGGATTTCTCGTGGCAGGGCCCCTCATACCTGACCGATTCGGCCGCAACCATCGCTGCTGATGTTTTTTCGACTATAGTTGGCTTAAACTCATCAAAACTACAACAGGCCTTGATTGATAAAGGATTAGCAAGCAGTGTAAGCCTTAGCTATCAAACCAGCAAATATGTTGGCCCTATTACCATATTTGTAGTGCCTAACCCAAACAAGGTAAAAGAGTGCTATGCCGAGTTAATGAACCAGTTAAGCATGTTTGATAATGCTGATTATTATACTGATGATCAGTTAGCTGATGCCAAGGCAATTTTGCTGCGCGATGATATGCGTGCCAAAGAAAAACCATCATCGCTGCCAAGCCAGGTTAGTTATGACTGGTGCAGCACATCGCTGAATTATTATACCGATAATACCGATGATTACCAGAAAATAACCCGTACCGATATAAAAAGGTACCTGGAAACTTATATTACAGGCAAGGCATACGTTGCCGGTATAATAATAGCACCCGATTTGAATAAAACAGTTAATGCAGCTTCGTTTTTTGTAGCTAAATAAATTTAACCTATACCAATGATGAAAAAATATGTATTTACCCTGCTAATTGCAGCGGCATTTGGAAATATAAAAACAGCACAGGCACAGCAAAAGGCCTATGACTTTATGGTTGATGGCGTAAAGGTGATAGTACAGCCAAGCGGCAACGATATTGTTGAAGTGCAAACTATTATAAAAGGCGGTGTGGCAAATTACCCGGTTGAGAAACAGGGTATTGAAGCATTGGCTATGCGTGGCCTAACAGAGTGCGGAACTTTAAAACATGATAAAAACAGCTTTAAAGATGCGCTTGATAAGCTCGACGCATCTGTTTATGGCTTTGCAGGCAAGGATTTTTCTGTAATAAGGATGAATTGTATAAAGAGTGATGTAAACTCCGTTTGGCCGCTTTATACTGAGGCAATTACCGAACCTAAGTTTGATACTGCCGAATTCAAACGGATCAAGCAGGATGCACTTAACGGCTTAAAGGCAACAGATTCGCAACCCGACGCGGCCATTGATAAACTGGCCACCAAGGTAGCCTTTGCAGGCCGCGACTATGCCAAACAACCACAAGGGACTGCCGAAGATATCACCGCTTTAACAGCAGATGAAACCAAGGCGTACTATCACTCCATATTAACCAAATCGCATATTTTTATTGTTGTTGTTGGCGATCTGGATAGGGCAGTGATCGAAGCTAAGGTGCATGATATGCTATCAACCATTAAACAGGGCAGGCCTTTTGAATTAAAGAAATCGTTCTTCAGGGTTTATAATAATTCATTCACGGCAGAATCGCGCGACCTGGCAACCAATTACGTTGAAGGCGTAACCAGCGGGCCTGAACTTGATGCCCCCGATTTTTACGCTTTTCAAATGGCGATAAGTATATTTTACGACAGGCACTTTTTAGATATCCGCACAAAAAATGGCCTGTCTTATGCGCCGCAGGTATTTTTCGCTTCCGGAACGGTATCTACCGCAAAATTCAGGGTATCAACCACCATGCCTAACAAGTACATAGCCGTTTTTGATAAACTGGTTGACAGTACCAAAAAACACGGCTTTAACGCTGGCGAATTAGCCAATATGAAAACCACCTTTTTAACAGGTTTTTATTATAAAAACGAAACTAATGCAGCACAGGCATCGTCAATAGCAGCGAATGAAGTATTGCACGGCGACTGGAAAAAATCGTTAACCTTAATGGACAATATTAAAAAAGTTACAGTTGAAGATATAAACAATGCCTTTATTAAATACATAGGCAACATTGTATGGGTTTACCAGGGCGACCCTAAAAAGGTTGATCCGGTATTGTTTAAGAATGGTACCCTGCATAACGCCGATAACCCGGTTAGTAACTAAGTGGTTCATTTATTCACTGGTTCATTAGTTCATTGGTATCTATCCAATATATGCTAAGCAATCTTATATAAACAAAAAAGCCCGTTTAAAGGGCTTTTTTGTTTATGAAATACTGGTAGCGATTGATTAACAAACTATCCACCAATGAACTGATGAACCAGTGAACGAATGAACTACTTCAAAAGATTCCTCCAACTCACCATATCGCCAATGATTTTTTTCAGGTCATCGGCGGCTACGCGTTCCTGATCCATTTTATCGCGGTAGCGAATGGTTACGGTATTATCCTCTAAAGTTTGATGATCTACCGTGATGCAGAATGGCGTACCGATAGCATCCTGGCGGCGGTAGCGTTTGCCTATGGCATCTTTTTCCTCGTATTGCAGGTTGAAATCGGCTTTTAGCTCATCCATTATTTCGCGGGCCTTTTCGGGCAGGCCGTCTTTTTTGGTAAGCGGGAATATGGCCGCTTTAACAGGAGCAAGGCATGGGTGCAGGCGCAATACGGTGCGGCTATCCTGTTTTTCGTCGGTGCTCAGGTCTTCTTCCTCGTAAGCGTTTATCAGCGTAAGCAAAAACATACGGTCGAGCCCTATAGAGGTTTCAATTACATAAGGCACGTAGTTTTGATTGATCTCCGGGTCGAAATATTGCAATTTTTTGCCCGAGAATTTCTGGTGCTGGCTCAAATCGAAATCGGTGCGGCTGTGTATACCTTCCACTTCTTTAAATCCGAAAGGAAACTCAAACTCAATATCAAAAGCGGCATCGGCATAATGCGCCAGTTTTACGTGCTCATGAAAGCGGTATTTGTTAACCTCGGTGCCGAGGGCCAGGTGCCAATCGAGGCGCGCCTGCTTCCATTTGTCGAACCATTCGGCTTGTGTGCCGGGGCGGACGAAGAATTGCATTTCCATCTGCTCAAACTCGCGCATCCGGATAATGAACTGGCGGGCGATCACCTCGTTACGGAAAGCCTTGCCAATTTGTGCAATACCGAAAGGAATTTTCATCCTGCCCGATTTTTGCACGTTCAGATAGTTAACAAATATGCCCTGCGCGGTTTCGGGGCGCAGGTAAACCACATCGGCATCATCAGCCACAGCGCCCATCTGGGTGCTGAACATCAGGTTAAACTGGCGTACATCCGTCCAGTTGCGGGTACCGCTTACGGGGCAGGCAATTTCATGCTCTATGATCAGTTCTTTCAGGCGGGGCAGGTTCTCGGCTTTCAGCGCTTCATCCATTTCATGCTGCAGGGCCTCGGCCTTATCCGTTTTGCCGTCTTTATCGTAACGTGCTATCTTATCTTCTAATAATTGATCTGCACGGTAGCGTTTTTTTGAGTCTTTATTATCGATCATCGGGTCGCTAAAGCCATCCACGTGGCCGCTCGCCTTCCATATTTTTGGGTGCATAAATATGGCGCTGTCAATACCTACAATGTTATCATTCATCTGCACCATTGCCTTCCACCAATAGGTTTTCAGGTTGTTTTTCAGTTCAGCGCCATTTTGCCCGTAGTCGTATACAGCGCTCAGGCCATCATAAATTTCGCTGGACGGGAAAACAAAACCATATTCCTTAGCATGTGCTATAACATTCTTAAACAGTTCGTCGGTATTTTTGCTCATAGTAGGGGCAAATATAGACTTTTTTGGATTTCGGATGCCGGAATTTCGATTTCGGATTTATTTCAACACGCGTCATTGAGGCACGAAGCAACTCCACTCATCAACATCACGTCATTGATGCACTAAGCAACGCCACTATACAAGTAAGCGATATGCATGTCCGATACCTATCATGTGAGATTGCTTCGTTCCTCAGCAATGGCGCACGTAGTAAAGTGGTTTCAGCAATATTATTGGTTTTCATCAGCCAAATATTATCTTCATCCCTAAATTGCGTTAAACCAATGCTAAAAAAACCAACTCTTGTCTTATTGCTGTTGTTCACCTGCGCTATTGGCATCTGCCAAAATAAACCAAACAACATAGCCACGCCTAAATATGAGTTCCCGCTTATTTTTCAGTTGCCTAATGATGAATGGCACATTGCCGTTAACAAACCGCCAGGGGAATATATATTTAAACGCAACGGGGTAACCGACTCGAAGGGTAACCTGGTGATACCAGCCATTATGATGTATGCTGAGGACGCAACGGGTTATAAGCAGGATGTAGCGCTTTTCGCCAGTAAAAAAATGCAACCCTTTACGGATCAAGGTGTAAAGCCCCAGCATTTTCTTACTTATAAGGATGTGGGATATCCGCTGAACTTTAAAAATGGTATTTATATTAAAGGAATCTATACTGCAAACAATATTGACCATGTGATCTATATGATATACCTGATTGATAAGCATAATAAAGGCATACAGGTTTATATGGATATGACCACCGAAGTAGCAAAGGAATACGAGCCGGAGTTTTGGGTAACGATAAAATCGTTGAAAGAGGTGGAGTGAAGCGGTAGAATAATGGAATTTAAAAATTGGTCGTAGCGGCTATATTCATTTTTTTTAAAAACTTTCGGACTTTCCGTCTTTCGGACTTTCGGACTTTTCTATACATTTACCACATGAGTATCCGCGTTGAGGCATTAACCAAGGTTTACGGTAAGCAAAAGGCAATTGACAGTATTACGTTTGGCGCAGAACCGGGCGTGTTAGGTTTTTTAGGGCCTAATGGTGCCGGTAAATCAACCACCATGAAAATACTTACCTGCTTTATCCCGCAAACGTCAGGCACGGCATCGGTTTGTGGGTTTGATGTAGAAAAAGACTCGCTGGAAGTGCGTAAACACATTGGCTATTTACCCGAAAGTAATTCGCTATATTTGGATATGTATGTGAAGGAATCGCTGGGGTTTATTGCCGGTATCCACAAAATAGCATCGCCGCAAAGCCGCATTGCCGATATTATTGAGCAAACCGGTCTTGGGCCCGAAAAGCATAAAAAAATAGGACAGCTATCCAAAGGCTACCGCCAACGGGTAGGGCTGGCACAAGCCATTTTGCACGACCCGGAAGTGCTGATTTTGGACGAGCCTACATCTGGGCTTGACCCTAATCAGCTTATCGGCATCAGGCAATTGATCCTCGACCTGGGCAAAACAAAAACCATCATCCTGAGTACCCATATTATGCAGGAGGTAGAGGCAGTATGTAACCAGGTAATTATTATTGATAAAGGCAATATAGTGGCCGATGATAGCCTGCAGGGCTTACGTGATAATAATAAAGGAAAATCGCTGGAAGAGATTTTTATAGGCTTAACCAACAAATAAACAAAGGGGCTATTTAAACTATTCGACAATTTACCGGTGTATTTACCCATGATAAAAGACATGGGGTACCAATTTTAATTAGTTTAAAAAAGTGTTTCGCATAAACACTTTTTTATTTGCTTAATCGTTTTATGAGGAAAATAAACCAATTATTTTTTAACCGTAACTAACATGAAAAAAACTTTACTCGTATTAGCGGTTTTATGCTGTGCGACTTTTTGCTCCCATGCACAAACAAACCCGCCTGTAAAAATCGATTCAACGTTTCAAAAAGATTCAATTGCACGTGCAAACCTGCATGTGTGGCTAAGTATTGGGCTGGATGTGGGCGCGGCCACCGGGCAAACCAATAAAACCTATTCATCTGTTGATGGGGTATCATTTAAATTTGAATTTCCTTTTCCCGGCGAAAAGTTAGCTTTTACGTTAACGGCGGCTTTCAGCAATTATAGTACAAAAAGCACCGCTTATGCCGATACCATGCAAAACGGGCATTTTGTTCCGATTGAAATAGGCCTGAAATATTTTTTGCATAAAGGCATATATTTCGAAGGCGATATAGGCGAGTCGTACAACATTAACTCCTCTTTTATGGGCTACCGCAGCGATTTTGTTTATTCGCCAATGATAGGCGTATCCCTGCCGTTGAAAAGCCCTTATACCGCGATAGATTTGGGCATACGTTATGAAAGCCGCATTTCAAGCGCCGGAAATATAAACCAGGTTGCCTTCCGGGCAGCATATAATTTCGGGCTTTAAAAAAGTGTGCGGTTTGCAGTGGGCAGTGGGCAGTTGCCAGTTTGCAATATAGACAACTTGCCCACTGCATACTGCCCACTGCAAACTGGCAACTACCAACTGAAACACAACTTTGCAATAGCATATTATTGTTGTAATTTCGGCATTTCAGGCATAAATGGTTAACCGTGTTTAGTATCCTAAAAAAAGAAATTACCTCTTATCTCAGTTCACTGGTGGCTTATGTTACCATTGGTGTATTTTTAGTTGTATTGGGGCTTTTTTTGTGGGTTTTTCCTGAATCGAGCATATTAGATTATGGCTACGCAGGGCTCGACAGTCTTTTCAGTACTGCGCCTTACCTTTTCATGTTCCTTATCCCGGCCATTACCATGCGTTCGCTGGCCGAGGAACGTAAAGAAGGCACCTTTGAACTGCTGCTCACCCGTCCGCTAACTGATTGGCAAATAGTGCTGGGCAAGTACTTGGCCAGCCTGCTGCTCATACTTTTCGCGCTGGTGCCAACACTGGTTTACTATTACTCGGTTTATGTATTAGGTACACCACAAGGCAATATCGATACCGGCGCGGTTATCGGCTCATATATCGGTCTATTTTTGCTGGGTGCATCATTCGCGGCCATTGGGTTGTTTGCTTCATCCATCACCAAAAACCAGATCATCGCTTTTACCATTGCGGTATTTCTCTGTTTCTTTTTTTACAGCGGGTTTGATTCTTTAAGCCAGATACTATCCTTGCAAAACCTGACACTCGAAGACCTCGGCATTACCCAGCATTACCAATCAGTAAGCAGGGGAGTGCTTGATACCCGCGACCTGGTATATTTTATCATTCTTGCCGGTATTTTTTTATGGTTTACCCTGTTTGTATTGCTTAAGCAGCGCCAAAAAAAGCTTATCAATACCGCCTTTTTAAGCACGTTAAGTTTGATGATCTCTTTAGCGGCCATATCATCGGTAGCCTTTACCCGTTTTGATTTTACTAAAGAAAAACGCTATACCATATCGCCGGTAAGCCGCGAGATCATGCGCGGCCTTTCAGCGCCGGTTAAGGTTACGGTTTATTTAAAGGGTGAGGATTTCCCGGGAGGGTTTAAACGCCTGCAACGTGCCACCCGTGATATGCTTACAGACCTGCAGGCCTACAGCCACGATAACCTGCAGTTTGAACTCGTAAACCCATTGGCAGGTTTAACCGAAGAGCAGCAGGGACAGGTTACGCAGGATTTGGAAGCAAAAGGTATTGCGCCAACCAACCTTAGCATAAAAACCGATAATGGCTTAACCCAAAAAGTGATCTTCCCGGCGGCATTGGTTTCGGCTAATGGCAGGGAGATACCGGTTAGTCTTTTGCAAACACGCATAGGGCTTTCTGATGATGAAGTGCTGAATAATTCCATCCAAAACCTTGAGTATGCTTTCTCATCGGCCATAAAAAAGGTAACGAGCGGCGGCAAGCCCGAAATTGGCTTTACCGAAGGACATGGTGAATTAACAGACCTGCAGTTGAACGATGCCATGCGGTCTTTGTCTGATGGTTTTTCGGTTGGCAGGGTCGATCTGAAAACCATTCCGTTTGCCGGTTTAATGCAGGTGAAGCTGTTGTTTATCCCCAAACCCAACAGGCCTTTTACCGAACTGGAAAAATTTAAGCTGGATCAGTACATCATGCGTGGCGGCAGGGTGGTTTGGACGATTGACCAGGTAAATGCCGAACTCGACAGCCTGCGTAACCACGGCAACGAGGAAATGGCCTTCCCAAAAGCACTGAACCTGGACGACCAGCTTTTTGTTTATGGCGTGCGCATCAATTATGACCTGATTGCAGATCTGAACTGCTCGCAAATACCTGTAAGCACCGGCAATGTTGGCGGGCAGGCGCAAATACAAATGGTGCCCTGGTTGTTTTATCCCATATTGATGCCGCTATCCAAACACCCGATAGTGAAGAACCTGGATGGCATCAGTAGCGAATTTATAAGCACTATTGATACCCTTGCCATTAAAAACGTTACCAAAACGGTGCTGCTGGCATCATCGCCCTATAATAAAAAGCTGAGCACGCCAAAAATGCTTTCGCTGGAAGCTATAGAGCAGGTACCCGATGCCAAAGATTTTCAAAGCGACCCAAAAACAGTTGCTGTATTGCTGGAAGGGAAATTTCAGTCGGATTTTCTGAACCGCCCGATACCTGATAGCCTGAAGGAGCAAATTGCCTCGCTACCCGAAAGCAAACCCACAAAAATGATAGTGATAAGCGATGGCGATGTGTTTAAAAACCATGTTGCTGCTGATGGCTCGCCATACCCGCTGGGTTATGATCAGTACACCCGCCAAACCTTTGGCAACAAGAACCTGCTGCTTAATATTGCCGATTATATGACCGATGATTCGCGGCTGATAGCCCTGCGGACAAAGGAGATACAGATACGCCTGCTTGACCGCCCCCGCATACGCGATGAAAAATTATACTGGCAATTAATTAATACCATTATACCCTTGTGTATAGTGTTAATATTTGCTATTTTTCAACATTATACCCGCAAGCGGAAGTATGCACATTAAATTTTATACTTTTGATTACTAATACTAAAACTATATGAGATTTATTGTTTCTACATCAACATTACTCAAGCAATTACAGTCGGTAAGCGGCGCGTTAAGCAACAGTACCGTACTGCCCATACTGGAAAACTTTTTGTTTGAGATAAAGGATGGAAACTTAACCATTTCTGCTACCGATCTGCAAACCAGCATGACCACTTCTTTAACCGTTGAGGCTAAGGAAAACGGGCGCATTGCTATTCCATCGCGTATATTGTTAGAGACATTAAAATCGCTGCCTGAGCAACCGGTTACTTTTTCTGTTGATGACAATACGTTTGCTATTGAAATAAGCGCGGGCGATGGTAAATATAAGCTAAGCGGCGAAAATGGCGAAGATTTCCCGAAGATACCGGTGGTTGAAAATGCTTCATCAGTAAACCTGCCGGCCTCGGTGTTAGCCGAAGCTATCAATAAAACAATATTCGCGGTGAGCAATGATGAGTTGCGCCCGGCTATGACAGGGGTTTACTGCCAGCTATCCAGCCAGTACTTAACCTTTGTAGCTACCGATGCGCATAAATTAGTACGCTACCGTCGCCTGGATGCAAAAGCCGCTACCACTACATCATTTATTTTGCCTAAAAAGGCGCTTACACTCTTAAAATCGGCCCTGCCGGTTGATGATGTGAACGTATCGGTTGAGTATAACAGCACCAGCGCGTTCTTTAAATTTGGCAACATCAACATGGTTTGCCGTTTAATAGATGAGCGTTACCCCGATTACGAAGCGGTTATCCCATTAAACAATCCTAATAAATTAAGTATCGACCGCCTGGCATTTTTGGGCTCACTTAGCCGTGTGGCTATTTATGCCAATAAAACCACCCACCAGGTGAGGCTGAAAATTAATGGCAGCGAGCTGAACATATCATCAGAAGATATTGATTTTGCCAACGAAGCCCATGAGCGTTTAGGTTGCCAGTATGAGGGCGAGGATATGGAGATAGGCTTTAACGCGAGGTTTTTGATAGAAATGTTAAAGAACCTGGCTTGTGAAGAAGTATCGCTTGAAATGAGTACCCCTAACCGTGCAGGCTTATTATTGCCACAAGGCGGCGATGAGAACGAAGATGTGCTGATGCTGGTAATGCCGGTAATGCTTAATAGCTATGCATAAGTGAATTAGTGATTTAGTGAATGAGTGATTTAGTGATTAGTAAGTTAATAAATACTCACTCATTCACTCAATTGCCCATTCACTCAATAAATATTCACTCATTCACTAAATCAGTCATTCACTAATTAAAAAAGTCCGCTTAAAAGCCGGACTTTTTTGTTCATCAGGATAACAAAACCTATAATAAGCAGTTATAGTACTATTTACATGAATACGAGATCATTTATCCTAATTTTGTTTACTGTAATCACAGGCATGTTATCGTGCAAGAATAAGGATACTCCGCCGGCAGTGCCGCCAACTACAGCGTTTGGTATCATTAATGCCACTGCCGATACGCTCAATTATTATATTAACGGCACCCGCCAAAATAACTTATCAAGTATTTATTCAAGTGGTTTTACGGGTTACGTTCAAACCATAACCGGCTTGCAAAATTATTCATTTAAAAAAACGGGGAGCCAGGTGGTTTTGTTTTCCACCCCGTATACATTAGATACGGCAACCTATTATTCGATGTTTGTAGCGGGTGAAACAGCCGATAAAGCATTTTTAACAGCAGACCTGCTGGATGCTGCCGCCGATTCATTAAGCAGTGATTCTACCGATAGCTCAACAATGGTTAGGTTTGTGAATGCCGCCCCAAGCGCCGGGACGCTTAGTTTTTCGATCACTAAAGGCGATACCATTAATAAAGGGGGCACAGTGAACTTTAATAGTTGTGCCTTTAAATATGCAGGTTCATTTACGCGAATAAAATTAGGTTATAAAGAAGTGAAAATATACCAGGCGGGCATCACCAAACCAGCAATTGATACTACACTTATATTGCAAGGCAATGTTGTTTATACTTTATTTGTAAAAGGAATGTTAAATGGAAAAGGGAACGCTGCAATTGGTGTAGGGTTAATAGTTAATGACACCCAATAGATAATTAAATGACTACAAAAAATAACCGGGCAACATATATTTTTTTAATACTGTTTATTACGGCAGTATTTATAATGCCATTTATTTCGTCGTGTGGTAAAGGGGGTAATGCAAGTAGCGTAGGTTTTAATACACAACTTGAAATTTTAAACCTTGGCCCCGATGTTCACCCTGTAAATTTATTTGTGCAGTATATAATGCAGGGCACCACCTCTTATTTTTATCCATCTTCATCGGGTTATTTTTATTTAAATTCAATTGGTTTGCCTTTGCAAGTAAGGACTGCCGCTGTAGCCAATACAGCTACGGTAAATTTAATTACCATAGATACAGGGTTTTTAGCCAATCATAAATACTCCATATACATTACCGGCCTGGTTTCTAATAATACACTTTCATCTATCCTTACGCTTGATGATACAACCGGCACGCCAGCTGTTGGTTTTGGGAAGATAAGGTTTGTTAATGCGGCCATCTCGTCCCAAAATATAGCAACGCTTGATGTTGCGGCAAATGGCACAGCCGCGTTTACAAAAATACCTTTTAAAGGAATTTCGCCTTATGTACTACTACCGGCGGGTAATTATGTTTTTCAGATCTATCCAACCGGGTCGCCTACAACCTTACTGCCTACGCCAACCCTGCAAAGCACTACCATACAGGATGGCCGTTTGTACACACTTTACTCTTATGGCATAGTACTTAATACAGATACCTCGGCATTTGGGGCATCAGTGATCATTAACAGGTAATAAGTACCATTTATATTTATATTTTTGCTGCAAATTAAAAAGCATTGGAACTTATAAAAGAAGTCATTCACTTTATATTGCATATTGATAAGCAGCTTGCAGCAATAACCCATCAATACCAGGGGTGGACATATCTTATACTTTTTGTAGTGATATTTGCCGAAACCGGCTTTGTGATCACCCCTTTTTTACCCGGCGACTCGTTACTGTTTGCTGCGGGCGCTTTAATAGCAAACAATGCCCATAATAATACCGGTTTATCCATTGTTGTTTTGGGGATAATACTCATAGTTGCCGCAGTTTCAGGTAATACCGTAAATTATTTATTAGGGAATTATTTAGGGCCTAAAGTATTTAAAGAGAAGAATAAGGTGATGAAGCTGGAGTACTATTTGCAAACAAAGGCTTTTTTTGATAAGCATGGTGGAAAGGCTGTAATACTTAGCCGCTTTATGCCTATCATACGCACCATAGCGCCCTTTGTGGCGGGTGTGGGTAAAATGCCGCTTTTACGTTATAGCCTTTATAATATTATTGGCGGGGCATCATGGATAATTATTTTTTTGTTTGCCGGGTATGAGTTAGGCAATACCGCATTTTTCCAGAACAATATTTCATTAATAGGTGTGATCATCATCCTGCTTTCAATTGTGCCGCCAATCATCGCGGGTATAAAAAGCAGGAATAACAAAAAAGCGGCTAAAGTTTAATTGCTTAATCTTCTTTCCGGGTCATCATCTATTTAGCTAAATCTAACACTTTTCCGGCTTTGTACAAAGCTTCTTCATGCGCTATATTTTGCTTTTGACTGCTGCTTAGTGGCACGGCTATCAATTTGTTCAGGTCGGGCTGCCCGGCATCAACCCAAGCAGAGTACCAGTAACTGCCCACTGATAATATGGCCGAGCGCATCCTTTTTTGAACCATACCATTGAGCATTTTTTGATAGGCCCGGCTGTATTCAGCCGAATAATCCTGTACATTCCGTTTGCCATGTTTAACCATCGCATATTTTTTACCGGCAGTAAAAGTTTTGTTCAGCATTCTTTCAAAACGCAAAACAGAATCGACACTTTTAAACGAGCTGCGGCAAATTTTGAATGCCTCCTTTAGCGGATCATCAATATATCTCGCCTTGCCAACAAAGTAATTGTAATTATCGCCAAAAAGTTCGGGGATACGGCTTTCCCAAAGCGCATGTATGCCGGTTTGATTGGTAAGCTGCCCATTATAATTTAGGGTAAGGTGCAATGGCACATGCGCGTCGGCAACGTAATGCCCTAAGTTAGCCGATATGTTTAAAATAGCCGTAGTATCATGTGCCTTAAATGCCTTAACCAGCCGATAGTAATTGAATTGGATAGTCCAGGGCACGGTGCCGTATTTGTCGAGCGTATCGGCGCTATATTTCTTTACGGCGTCATCCCAATTTTGCGGAATGTTATGGAATGGATCTTTGCCATAATGGTCGGCATCTAAATAATGTTTGGAGGCTTCTGTAGAGTCCACATAGCGGCGTTTATCGGCGCTTACAGCGTGTTCTGTAATGAATTCGATATTGGACTTATAAAAGCCCGACATGCCCTTAGGCAGCGTAAAAACCGCCAACCGGTTGATGCGGTAATGCGCGAAAAACCCCCACGACGAGAACAGCATCACCAATAATAACCCGCTGATAACACTGCCGGTTTGTTTCATTATTAAAAATTGAATTTATTGCCTCGAATGCTGGTACTTATAATGCAGTTGTTTAAGCGTTTCATCTGATGCATCGTCTGCCGATGCGCCGTAACCCGTTACCAAGATCCCTTTTAAGCCTGATTTTGATGCCAGCGCATAAACGGTCGCTTCATCGCCGGGGTCTGACGCGCCTTCGTATCGGTACAGGTCTGCGATCTCAAATTCATCGGCAGTGTAAGCCTGTTCGCCCACCATAAACAGGTTTTCCTTTAAATTCAGGTCGAGCGTATAGCCTTGTTTCCGGAGTTGTTCTATGGCTTCGCTGATAGTAGCGTAATGAAATTGCTGTTTCATGAGGGTGATGTTTGGATGAATGTAAATTTATATAATTAACGTGAGTTCGATATAAGCTTTTTGCAAAATAAGATATGCCCTGTATGGGCTACCCCTTTGTAGAAAATACAAGGGAAAGAATATTGCCCCGTCAGGGGCTACCCTTTACGAATTTGGGTAGCCCCCTGACGGGGCACAAAAAGCAACATTAATTTTTTTCTACAAAGAGGTAGCCCCGCTGGGGCAATAGTTGTTTACATCCAACTCACGTTATTTAAATGCATTTGGCAGTAAAGCTCAATTATTTTGTGCGCCTTAACATGGAGGCCACTATCACAAACGTTTGCGTAATATTTAATGAAAAACTGATCGTAATATTCAATAGTTTCGGATAGCGAAAATGGTTGCAAGGCCATTCAAGCTTATTAAACCAGATAAACTATGGATAGAAGAGAATTTATCGGCAGAGGTACTGTGCTTGCCGCAGGCATTACCATACTGCCCTCATCAACCGTTTTTGGCAGGAATATGGATAAGGTGCGCCTCGGTTACATCGGCGTTGGCCTGCGCGGGCAAAGCCATATACACGAGGGCTTGCTGCGCGATGATGTGGAGATAGTAGCTATATGCGATACGCAGGAACGGTCGTTAGCCGCCTGCCGCAAGCAGTTTGCAAAGGCCGGTAAAAAACTGCCAAAGGAATATACCGGGAGCGACGATGCCTACAAAGCATTGCTCGACAGGAAGGATATCGACGCGGTGATCATCGCTACGCCCTGGCAGTTTCACAAGCCAATGGCCATTGATGCCATGCATGCCGGTAAATATGTAGGCTGCGAAGTGATCGCTGGGCTTACCATGGATGACCATTGGGGCATCGTAAAAACACACGAGCAAACCGGCATCCCTTATATGACACTGGAGAATGTTTGTTACCGCCGGGATGTAATGGCCGTATTAAATATGCAGCGCCAGGGCCTTTTTGGCGAGATGATACATTTGGAAGGCGGCTATCAGCATAACTTGCGCAATGTGTTGTTTAATGATGGTAACGACAACATAGGCCCTTTATACGGCCCCAAAGCCTTTAGCGAGGCGCAATGGCGCACACAGTTTAACATCGATAGAAACGCAGATATTTACCCAACCCACGGCGCAGGCCCGTTAATGCATTATGCCAATATAAATTATGGTAACAGGTTCACCAACCTGGTGTCGTTCTCATCAAAGGCGCGCGGGTTGAGTACTTATATTGATGAAATTGCCCCCGGCAATGCCAACGCGAAGATCAACTATAAAAACGGCGATGTTATCACCACCATGATCAACTGTGCCAATGGCGAAACGGTGCTGCTATCGCACGATACGCATTTGCCACGGCCATATTCGCTGGGTTTCAGGGTGCAGGGCACTAAGGGTTTGTGGATGGATGTAGCCAACTCCATTTATATCGAGGGTAAATCAAAAGGCTTTGATGAATGGGACAACGAACAAACTTGGTTGGATAAGTATGATCACCCACTGTGGGTAAAATATAATCAACTGGCCGCCGGCGCCGGGCATGGCGGGATGGACTGGTTTGTGTTTAACGCTTTTGTGGAATCGGTTAAGCGGAAGGTGCAAACACCTATTGATGTTTACGACTCGGTAACCATGAGCGCGATAACGCCGCTATCCGAAAAATCCATCGCCGAAGGCAACATGCCACAGCAATTTCCTGATTTTACGAAGGGGAAATGGAGGGATAGGGTAAATAAATTTGCATTAAGTGATGATTATTAGGCTTAAACAGCTTAAAATAGTGTTGAAAACGGCTAAGTTTTTTGTTGAAAAATAGCTTGCATTATTAAATTTATCATCCTATATTTGCAGTCCTTAAAGAAAAAAAGAATAATAAGGCTATACAATGGCAAATCATAAATCATCATTAAAAAGGATCAGGTCAAACGCTGCGAAGCGCTTACGTAACAGGTACCAGGCTAAAACCACCAGGAACGCCATCAAGAAATTAAGAGGCACAACTACTAAAGTTGAAGCAAGTGAACTTTTAACCAAAGTGATCTCGATGCTTGACCGTTTAGCCAAAAAGAACGTGATCCACAAAAACAAAGCTTCAAACAATAAGTCGAAACTGACTAAGTTTGTAAACAACTTAAAATAAGTTTTCTTTTAAAATATTAAAAGGGATGATGCCACGGCATTATCCCTTTTTTGTTTTCGTGTCTTTTTTTTATAATTTAACACAGTGAAAGACTATGAAAACCATATCAGCATAAAGGCCTGGGCTGAGGCCGACCGGCCGCGCGAGAAGCTGGCAGGCCAGGGCAGGCGTGCATTGTCAGATGCTGAACTGATCGCTATACTGATAGGCTCTGGCAACCGGGATGAATCGGCGGTGGAACTGAGCAAGCGCATATTGCACCATTATGGTAACGACCTGAACAACCTGGGCAAAGCTTCTATCGACGAGCTTTCAAAATTCAAAGGCATCGGCGAAGCCAAAGCAATTTCCATCATCGCCGCGCTGGAGATAGGCCGCAGGCGCAACGATACTGAAACAAAAACACCTGAATTTGTTAAAGGCAGCAAGGATGCCTATCATATTTTAAAGCCTACCCTTGTTGATTTGAACCACGAGGAATTTTGGATATTGCTAATAGCCCAAAATGGTAAGCTGTTGGGTAAAGAACTGATAAGCAAAGGCGGCTTAAACCTTACTGTTGCCGACCCTAAAATTATTTTTAGCGTGGCTTTACGGCACTCCGCAGTAAGCATTATGCTGGCACACAACCATCCTTCGGGTAATTTAAAACCCAGTCAGCAGGATATTGACCTTACCAAAAAAATAGCCAATGCCGGGAAGTTATTGGATATCTTGGTGCTGGATCATTTGATAATTACGGATAGCGGGTATTTTAGCATGGCGGATGAAGGGATTTTTTAAGCCCCCTCTAAATCTCCCCCTATAGGGGAGACTTTAAAAACAAATTATTACCTTCATAGTTATTTAGCAATATTAAACAACACCATCATGATAACTCCAGGCGACGAAATACCATTAGACGATTCATATGACGACGATGCTGATGATCAGCAAAGCCAGAAGGATATCCACTCCAACGGGTTTGATGAAGAGAATGAATTAGACCCTGATGAGGAAAATATGCCAGCTGATATTGAAGGCTTAGAGGCGGCGTATGGCGCCTCGGAATCGGCTTATACGCTGGATGATGAGGATGACGACGATGATGAGTAAATAAAATTTTTTGTCACCCTGAGCATAGCGAAGGATCTATCCGCATGTACACCATGCGCTTGGTACACCGGCCGCTTATATAATAGATGCTTCGCTGCGCTCAGCATGACAAAGGAAAATAAATCCGAAATGGCGCAGCCCTCTTGAACACAATTGAAAACAAACAATTGTGAAAAATCGAACATCCGAATTTCGAAATATTCTTTCGGACTTCCCCACTTCCCGACTAAATCCTATCTTTGCCGATTATCATTTTGATATAATGAAGATATCTTATAATTGGCTTAAAGATTTTATTGATACGGATAAATCACCCGAGGAAATTTCAACCATATTAACCGGTACTGGCCTGGAAGTTGAAAGTTTGGAAAAGGTGCAAGCCATACCCGGCGGCCTTGAAGGTTTGGTGATAGGGCATGTAAAAGAATGTGGCGATCACCCCAATTCCGACCATTTACATTTAACTAAAGTTGATGTTGGCACCGGCGAAGACCTGCAGATCGTTTGCGGAGCAGCCAATGTAGCGGCGGGGCAAAAAGTAGTGGTAGCCGTTGTAGGCGCCACCGTTTACCCGATGGAAGGCCAGCACTTTAAGATCAACAAATCAAAAATAAGAGGCGAGGTATCCGAAGGGATGATCTGCGCCGAGGATGAGATAAGTCTGGGCACATCGCATGATGGCATTATGGTGCTTGATGCGGATGCCATACCCGGCACTTTAGCCAAACACTATTTTAAGATCAACGACGATTACCTGTACGAAATTGGCTTAACCCCCAATCGTGCCGACGCGGTTTCGCATTTGGGTACGGCGAGGGATATTGCCGCGTTTTTGAAACTAAGTATAAAAAAACCGGATGTTTCGGCATTTAAGGTTGATAATACCAGCAGGCCGATGGAGGTAGTGGTGGAGAATGTGCAGGCAAGCCCAAGGTATTCCGGCATAACCATTTCGGGTATCCAGGTTAAGGAATCGCCTAAATGGTTAAAGGAACGTTTGAGCGTTATTGGCGTGCGATCTATCAACAATATAGTAGATACTACCAATTATGTTTTGCACGACCTGGGCCAGCCATTGCATGCCTTTGATGCCGACGCGATAGCAGGCAACAAAGTGATAGTTAAAAACTGCGCCGAAGGCACTTTATTTAAAACTCTGGACGATGTGGAACGCAAATTATCTGCCGACGACCTGATGATATGCGATGCCGAAAAGCCCATGTGTATCGCGGGTGTTTTTGGCGGGATCGGTTCAGGAGTTACGGCATCAACCAAAAATATATTTTTAGAGAGCGCTTACTTTAACCCGGTTTCGGTACGTAAAACAGCAAAGAGGCATGGCTTAAAAACGGATGCATCGTTCAGGTTTGAGCGCGGTACCGACCCGGATATGACGGTGTTTGCCCTGAAGCGCGCGGCTTTGTTAATTAAGGAAATTGCGGGTGGAACTATTTCATCCGAAATTTATGATAACTACCCGGCACCTGTAGCGCCATTTGAGGTAGAAGTAAGCTATGCCAATATGCTCAGGCTGATAGGGCAGGTGATCCCGTACGATGAGATAAAAAGCATTATACAGGCGTTGGATATTAAGATAGTTGAGGAAACCGGCGAAGGCCTGTCCCTTAGAGTGCCGCCGTATCGTGTGGATGTTACCCGCGAGGTAGATATTGTGGAAGAGGTTTTGCGTATTTATGGCTATAACAATATCCATATCCCTACGCAAATACGGGCATCGTTAAATACATCGGTAAGGCCTGATAAGGACGCGGTGCAAAACCAGCTATCCGACCTGCTTACGGCAAATGGTTTTAACGAGATCATGTCGAACTCGCTTACCAAATCGGTCTATTCCGGTAATCCGGATACGGCGGTAAAGATCTTGAACCCACTGAGCAGCGACCTGGATGTTATGCGCCAGAGCATGATCTATTCGGGCCTGGAAGCTATTGCCCGCAACCAAAACCGTAAAAATGCTGATCTGAAGTTATACGAGTTTGGGAAAGTTTATAGCGTGAACGAGGATAAGTATGTAGAAACCCAGCGTTTCGCCATATTTATTACCGGGGCCAATACCACCGAGGCCTGGAACCAAAAAACAAAGCCGGTTACTTTTTATAATATAAAGTCGGTTGTAGATGGCATCATCAAAAAACTTAACATTAAAGACTATACCGTTGAAGATACCACCTGTAAAAAAACAGGTTACGGTTTACAATATATGCGGGGCGGCAAACAACTGGTTAAATTCGGGTCGGTAGCAGCAACAGCCTTAAAGCTGGTTGATGTGGATAAGGAAGTTTTTTATGCCGATTTCAATTTCGATCTGCTGTTAACGCTGGCCCGCAAAAACAAGATCGTTTTCCAGGATATATCAAAATTTCCGGCAGTGCGGCGTGACCTTTCGATGCTGATCGATAAAAATGTATCTTTCGGCACCTTAAAAAGCATCGCCCAAAAAACCGAACGCAAACTGTTAAAGGAAATAAATGTATTTGATGTGTACGAGGGTGACAAACTCCCGGTAGGAAAAAAATCATACGCGCTTAGCTTTATTATTGAGGATATGGAAAAAACCCTCACCGATAAAGCCATTGATGCCATAATGCAAAAATTAATTTATAATTTAGAAAAAGAAGCGGGAGCGGAGATCCGTAAGTGATTGGTGACCGGTGATTAGTGATTAGGCCTATAGGTAACATCTATCATTAATCTAAAAACAACTAATCACTGATCTCTAATCACGAATCACTAAAAATAAATGAGCCAGGTAGCAGAACAGTTAAACAAAGTAATAGACAAAACCTTGCGTTTGGTTGAGCTTTGTGCTGCCTTGCAGGAAGAGAACGACTTGCTGAAACTGGAGAACGAAACACTCAATTCGGCGTTCAACGCGAGCAATAATAAGAGTAAAGACCTGGAGGAAAAGCTTCGTGTTTTGAAGGTTGCAAAATCATTTTCAGAAACAAATGAAAAAAGTGTTGATATTAAGCAAAAAATTAACGAATTTGTGCAGGAAATAGACAAGTGTATTGTATTGCTGAAAAAGTAATACAAAAAGTGAAAGCTCAAATGGGAGAAATCTCAATAAAAATAAATATTGCTGACAGAGTTTACCCCTTAAAGGTGAACATGGAGGAAGAAGAAATAATAAGAAGGGCAGCTAAGCTGATCAATGACCGTGTAAAGGAATATCAGGAAAATTACGCGGTTAGGGATAAACAGGATCTGCTTTCGATGTGTGTGCTGCATTATGCAACATCGGCATTAAAAGCGGAGAAAAAGGTTACGGTGGAGGATACCGACGTAGCCGAAAAAGTTTATCAACTGGATCACTTGCTGACTGAATTTTTCTCGAAGTAATAAACGTTCTTTGCATAATACAGAGCATTTTTAAGATTTAACCGCAGTTAAATTTTAAGTTTCACTATTAAAAACTTAACGCTTCAATATTCAGCGGATCAAGGCGGCATGCGTTCATCGTTGTATTTACGGTAACCCATGGTCCCAATATCTGTCACGAAGTTTTTCAATACATGACACTTAGAAGTTTAGTTGCGGTTTTTTTATTTATATAACCTAAAAGAAGAATGGATTCATCATTATATGCTATTATCGGGCTCCTGCTTGGAGTCGGGATAGGCATTATTGTTGGCCGTTTCCTGTTACGGAAGCTTTTTAAAGCACAGGAAAATTCGGCCCAAAACAAAGCAAAACTTATATTAAAGGACGCGGAAAATAACGCCGAGATCCTGAAAAAGAACAAACTGCTGGAAGCAAAAGAGCGCTTTTTACAAATGAAAGCCGAGCATGAGCAGGAGTTAAATGCCAAGAACAACAGTTATAACCAGCGCGAAAACGCTTTTAAACAAAAAGAACAATCGGTAAACTCACGCCTGGAAAACATTACCCGTAAAGAGAACGAAGTTGATAACGTGCGCAAAAACCTGGAGCGCCAAACCGAAATAGTTACCAAAAAGCAGGAAGATGTTGAAGCCTTAAAAAATCAGCATGTGCAGCAACTGGAAACCATTGCAGGCTTGTCGGCAGATGATGCCCGTAACCAATTGGTTGAGAATTTGCGCGAGGAAGCCCGCAGCAAGGCTATGGCGCAGATAAAAGATATTGTTGACGAAGCCAAGCTTACCGCCAGCAAGGAGGCTAAAAAGATAGTTATACAAACCATACAGCGCACCGCTACCGAAAGCGCTATTGAAAACACGGTATCGATATTCAATATCGAGAACGATGAGATCAAGGGCCGTATAATTGGCCGTGAGGGCCGCAACATCCGCGCGCTGGAAGCAGCTACCGGTATTGAAATTATTGTGGATGATACGCCTGAAGCTATCATACTTTCGGGCTTCGACCCGGTTAGGCGCGAGATTGCCCGTTTGGCGATGCACCGTTTGGTAACCGATGGCCGCATACACCCGGCACGTATTGAAGAAGTGGTTGCCAAAACCAAGAAACAGATAGAAGAAGAAATTGTAGAAATAGGCGAACGTACGGTGATCGACCTGGGCATTAACGGCCTGCACCCCGAACTGATACGTATGGTTGCGCTACCGCTCATCATATGGGCAAAACCTGTTGCAGCACTCGCGCGAGGTAGCCAACTTTTGCGCTACCATGGCAGCCGAGCTTGGCCTGAATGTAAAACTGGCCAAACGTGCAGGTTTACTGCATGATATTGGCAAGGTGCCAGATGATAACCCTGAACTGCCACATGCTATTTTAGGCATGCAACTGGCTGAAAAGTATAAGGAGCATCCAGAGGTTTGCAACGCCATTGGCGCCCACCATGATGAAATAGAAATGACCTCCATGCTATCGCCGATAATACAGGCTTGTGACGCTATATCAGGCGCAAGGCCGGGTGCAAGGCGCGAGGTGGTTGAAAGTTACATCAAGCGTTTAAAAGAGCTTGAGGAGCTTGCTTTATCGTACCCTGGCGTTGAAAAAACATTCGCTATACAGGCAGGTCGCGAGCTGCGCGTAGTTGTTGAAAGCGAGAAGATAAGCGATGCCGAATCGGAAATACTGGCGGCTGATATATCAAACCGCATACAAACCGAAATGACCTATCCGGGGCAGATAAAAGTTACCGTGATAAGGGAAACAAGGTCGGTAGCGTTTGCTAAATAGCTTCGCCTAAGTATAATCGATATGTAGTTTAATAATATCGAACATCGAATGCCGAATATCGAACGCCGAAGTTGAAAAATACTTCAACATTCGGCATTCAGTGTTCGATATTTTCTTTTAAAGAGCTTTTACAATGCCTAAAAATAAACAGAAACTTAAAGCGTCTTCAGCTCCGGTTAAGCCCGGTGGGGTGGAGTTTTATTTTGATAAGTTTGCCGCGGCGCATCAAAACCCGGCCAATAAGCTAATTTACACGGTGTTTATACCGCTGATGGCATTTGGGCTGTTTGGGCTGGTATGGGCAATTCCGTTTCCGTACATTAAGTTTTTGGGGCAATTTAACCAGGATTTTAACTGGTCGTCGTTTTTGCTGGCGTTTAGTATTTATTATTACCTCAGGCTTTCGCCCTTGTTATCCTATTTTATGCTGTTTATACTTTTGATATATTGCTACCTCATTACCGAAATACAGCAATGGCAAAAAGCGGGCGGCCCGGCCTTATGGCTTATATGCGGGGTGATATTTTTATTCTCGTGTATAGTGCTTTATGCAGGGTATAAAAGGGAAGGCAAAAAGTTATCGTTTGAATACCGGTATAAAAATATATTGATAGCGCCTTTGTTTTTGGTGCACCTGGTGTTTAAGCGGTTTTCTGTAAAGTATTAAGGTGTTTTCTAACCCCTGAGTTTTATGTGGTTATTTCCCTATGAGAAATTTACTATAGTAAGCGATCTTAAACCTGATGAGATAGTGCGCAGATTACAATCTGCAATTTATATCCCTAATGGTAATTTATATAAGAAGGAGTATAGTGTTTATTCAACCAAGTATTTTGTTGGTTATGTATATGAAGATGGATTTGAGGTTAAGCCGGATATAAATTATAGGAATTCTTTTTTGCCTGAAATTAATGGGATTATAAAAATTTGCAACAGCGGCTCAAGGATCAATATTAAAATGAAAATCACAACTGCTATCATTGTATTTTTATGCTTATGGCAGGCATTCGCATTATTTGCTGTAATTGCATTAACTGTTAAAAATATATCTTCAGGGAAATTTGACCCAATGACTTTTGCACCCTGCTGCCTTATGTTATTTGGATATTTACTTGCTTTATTTGGCTTTAAATATGAAAGCAGAAGCTCGAAAAATATATTACTGAATTTATTTGAAGGCCAAATAGAAGATTAATCTCTACCCCAAAATCAAATTACTTACCTTCTCCGTCAATTCTTCCAATCCGAAGGGTTTTGCAATTGCATCGTCGCATCCCATGCCGAAAGGTCATCATTCTTATTTACATAGGCCGAGCAGATGATTACCGGGATATGCCCCAGGTCGGGGTGCGTTTTTAGCTGGTGGCAAATAACGCTGCCGTTGGTTCCTGTTAAATGATGATCGAGAATAATAAAATCGGGCTGATATTCTTTAGTTAAATGGATGATGCTTTACGCAGGTTATAAGCGGGAGGATAAAAAACTATCGTTTGAATACCGGTATAAAAATATACTGATAGCGCCTTTATTTTTGGTGCATCTGGTATTTAAGCGGTTTTCTGTAAAGTATTAAGATGTTTGTATTATTCCTTGAACCACTAAGCATGAAGTTTTTCCCATACGAAAATTTTCATATCATCACTGCCCTTAAATCTGGAGAGGTGGAAGCTAAGTTGCAAGAAAATATAAGGAAACATCTTCTATAGGTTTTTTCGATAGTATATTTTTTCAAAGTTTTACCAGTAAGCCATTTAAAGGCAATGACGCGTGGAGATAGATCTAAAAAAACACTGTCACCCTTAATTTAGCAAAAAACGGCGTGCCGGGTGTAAAGCTCATCTGGTCAACCGGGGCGGCCTCGCCTTTTAGCTGGCTTACTTCTTCGGCTTCAAACTCATTCCATTTGGTGTTAAACAGGTTTTCGATACTTAAACCTACCTCGTACCTTTTTTGGGTGTAGTTAAGTTTAAGGTCGGTAACATAATAACCATCAGCTGTTAAAGTGCCTGTATTATTGCCGGGGCGACTGTGCAAATACCTATAGCTTAAGCCGCCGTTTATGCCATTATCCAGTTTAAAATCAAGCCCGCCGGTGCTGGTAAAAGTAGGGGCGAGGGCAAGATAACCGTGGCCCGCGGCGCTATCCGCAAGCCGTGGCCTGGCAAGGTTTACATTCAGATCGGCAAACAACCATTTGGCTAATTGATATCTGCCCGAAAAATCAACACCCTCGCGACGGGTTTTGCCGCCGGGCGCAATATCGCCATCATCGGTATAAACAAACTCCTGCTGCAGGTACAAATACCATATGGCGGCATTAATGTATAAACGCGGTACGGGTTTCCAGTTAAGGCCCAGATCGGCGCCATAAGCGGCTGGCAATGTTTCAAAATTGTTATTGCCTATTACCGTAATGGCATTATTTGAATGGAAGCCCTTGCCTGCTTTCAGGTAGAATTGTACCTGGTCATTCGCGGTGTATTGAATATTAAGCTTAGGGCTTACAATTACATCGGTTTTAGTGGTATCATGAAAATTGAAGTTGAAGTAATCAAGCCTCGCACCCACATTAAACAGCCATTTGCCCGTTTCCAAAGTTTCGTCGAGATACACATCACTGTTATTTTGTTTGATATCGCCTAACTCGATATAATCTATCAGCTGGTATTGCTCGGTCACATCGCTGCGTTCTGTACCGTAGGTGCGGTCGAACCGTGTACCGAGGCCTAACGATGAGGTGAGTATGGCATTGCCAAAATAATTGCGTTTGGTAAGTTTGCCATTGTAACCGAACATATCCCTGCTTTCATTTTGCTGCTCCTCGCCACCAAGACTATCTTCGGCAAAAAAATCGGTGTTTACATGCAGCAAAAAGTTATAATGTGCGTAGTAAACTTCATTTTCAAGACTTAAGTTATTCCTTAGATCGCTGTTTAGTTTTACAATAACATTGGTGCGGCTGGTTTTGCCCCCCTGTGCGCTATCAATAGTACCAAAACGGCCAATAGGGTTTGAATATTCGGGTACGATGTAGGGGTTGCCATTAGCATCAACCGCGGTAGTGCCGGCAGCAACGGCGCGCTCTGGTATCTCGCCCGATGCCCGCCAGCTTGTGCTAAAGGTTGAGGCGCTGATGGATAGTTTATTATTGGCATCCAATTGTTTGCTGTACTTGCCAAATAAATTTACCCGCTTGTAATGCTCGCCGTAGGTAAAAGGGCCATTGGTATAATTGTATTCGCCTGCTATATAGGCATTCTCGCCATTTTGTTTGGCTTTAGCACCCAGCAGATCGATCATAGCCATCGCCCTGAATGAGTTGAACTGGCCGCCTTCGAGGCTGATCATGCTTTTATCCAAAGCATCCTTGGTGGCATAGCTTAAATAACCAGCCGTTGTAAGGTCGCCATGATCGGTATAATACGGCCCTTTGCCAAAATCATAGGTGGCTACGGTTTCGGGGATGAGAAAATGCAGATCGGCATAACCCTGCCCGTGGATATGCGATACCATATTTACCGGCATGCCATCAACAGATACATTGATGTCGGTACCGTGGTCGGCATCAAACCCACGAATGAAGATCTGCTCGGCCTTGCCACCGCCCATGTGCTGGGCTATAAACAGGCCGGGCACCAGGCGCATCAAGTCCTGCGATGAATTTACCGGGCGCAGGTTAAGGTCGATATCGCTGATGGTATGGAACGACGCATTATTCAAGTGTGGGGAAATTCGCACTTCATTCAGATCGATATTGCCGTGAGTAAGCGTGATCAGCATACGTTTTGCACCACTAACCGCCTTAATTTGTTTAGTTGTATAACCAATGTAGGATATGGTAAAGCGGGCCGTATCCGTGGGCAGCGATAGTTGAAAATCACCAAACTTATCCGTTGCGGTTGATTTTATTGCACCCGTTACGCTAATATTGGCATAGGCAATGGGCTGCCGGGTTTGGTCGATAACTTTTCCTTTAAATATATTTTGAGCGAACGATGTTTGCGCTACCGGAAGCAGTACGATAGCCGCAAACATCATCTTTTTGATGTTCAGCATAGTGTATAATTTTAACAGCCATGCACGCACAATTTATGTTTGCGCATAAGCTTTAATGTAGATTAAGTTAGATATGGGGTAAACTTTGCTTTTGAAATAATATATAAACAAGCCACGCGCCTGTTAGCCAAAACAGGTACAAAGCATGATGATATTAAAAAGCAATAGAGATGAGCTTAACCTAACTGCGGAGGGCGGAATACAGGATCATAGATCTGCGGCAAGGCAACCCGGTTGTTGGGAACGGGTATTACCTGCAATAAATGGGTGTGAAATTTTATTGTAGCCGGTTTTGAATAAAAAGCTAGCTGAAAAAGATTTTTTTGAGACTGACGCTCATTGTTTTTCTCTCTTTCTTCGGCCTGCTTAATTTTTTTCATAAAATAGCATTTACCGTTACAGTGCATCCAGGGCTTGTCCCGGTTTACGCAGAGGTTTTCGGCAATGTATTTCCTGTTAAGCTCAAAACCCGCGTAAACAAAAAATCGCGAAAAATTATCGCCAAACAGGGCAACAATTAGTAGCAGGATACAAACGCGGTTCAGCATATGGCTGCAAAGGTATATGCTGCGCCGTGTAAATAAAAATTATTTTTGGAGATTAGTGATTTGAGGTTAGAGATTGGTTCCTGCCTCCTTATTTATCTGCCCGCGTAAGCGTATTATGAAATTTCTTGCCCATCATTACTATATCCAGCCCGATCGAATCGGCATAAACCTTACCATAGTTGGGGATGCCTTTGTTATTAAGGGTAACTTTAAAGCTAATGCTGTCGCCTTTGATCACGCCGTCAGTTATCGGGAATATAGTATTATTAGGGAATGCCAGGCTGCCGGTAAATTTATCGCCATCGGCATTAAATGTATAAGTAACCGGTACCCCCGATCCATCGCCCGGCTTTAACGTTGCCGACCATTTTCCCGAAATACCGGTTATCGCTGCAAGACAAACAACAAAACTGCCCACCAGTAGCAAGGTTGTAATTATTTTTCTTTTCATAATGCTGAGTTTTAACCAGGCGCATTATCATAAGAAATACTGCAGCCGATCTGATTTTTTATAAATATAATCAAATCATCAAAGCCAAACAATATTGCTTGTTACCTGTCGCTGCGTTTTAAGGTAGTATGCGCTTTGGCATCGCCCGATTCAATATTCAAACTAACCGAGTCGGGATAAAATTTACCGCTATGCAATAGCTGCATCTTATCCAAAGCAACAAAAAATGTAAAATTGGCGCCATGTACCTCGCCATCGGTTATGGGCAGGTCGCCGTTGGGGCCTTTGGCTGTGCCGGTTAATTTATCACCATCAATTTTAAAATGATATTGAAGCGGGTATTCGTTGCCATCATCGGTTTTTAAGGTACCGTACCATGCCCCGTTCATGTTCACCTCAGCTGCAAGGCAAACAACAACGCTGCAAATAAGCAGCGCCAACATAAAAAACATTTTTTTCATAGGTGTTTTTTTTGTTGCCACCAAGGTAGCTGTCAAATAACACCTGAAAATTAAGTGTATGTTAAATTTTGCCTAAAATTTGGCGGCTTAACATTGGTTATGTGAAATAAATGTTAAACTGACATTGCATTAAATTGAAAATTATACTACCATTGTAACGCTAAGATCAATAAACCACTAAAGAACATTTCATGAAGAAGATATTATTACTCGTCATCCTATTTTCGGGGTTTTTAACAGCTAAGGCACAGGATGTTCCTTTAGTAAATGGCTGGAAGTTTAAAACAGGTGATTCAGCGCAATGGGCAACACCCGCTTTTGACGACAGGGCATGGCAACCCATGAATATAGCCTATAGCTGGGAATCGCAGGGGCACGCTAATTATGATGGCTTTGGCTGGTACAGGCTGCATGTGGCCATACCGTCGTCAATGAAAGCGGGTTCGTCATTTAAAGATAGTGTGCGTTTTGAAATGGGTTATGGCGATGATGGTTATGCGGTTTACCTGAACGGCCATCTGATAGGAAAAAATTATGATACCGATATTAAAACGGGCCTTTTTGGCTGGTGCAAAATTGTCATCGCGGCAAATGATCCGGCTATTTTGTGGGATAAGGAAAATGTGATAGCCATACGCGTATTCGACACCGGCGGTCTTGGCGGTATTTATGGCGATAAGGAGAAATTTAAGTTAAGCGCGGTTGATATAATGGACTATGCATATTTTAATACCGATGCTGATTTTAGCTATGGCGATAAGAACAGCTTAAGTAAAAGCATCAAAATACAAACCGGCAGCAATTACAGCTACAAAGGAAAGCTTGATTTTACGGTAACCGACCCCGAAACCAACGCCATCATCTACCAAAAAACAAATGATGCCGATTTTGCGGCAGGTAAGCCGTTTACCTATACCTACAATATTGCCGAGCTTCAAAATAAATCATACCTGCTAACCTATACTTTTACTGATGACAGGTCGAGCAAAAAATTGATCAAAACAGAAGGTACGCCATATATCCTTACACCTTACGTAAGCTCAAAACCTAAAATAAACGGTGCCGATGTTTATGGCGCCCGCCCCGGCAACCCGTTTTTGTACAAGATACCTGCCACGGGTGTAAAGCCCCTGAGCTTTAAGGTTGATAGCCTGCCCGCAGGGTTGAGCTTAGATGCCGCGACAGGCATTATAACAGGTACGGTAAGCCAAAAAGGCGATTATCACATAGTAATTTACGCGCATAACAGGCTGGGTAACGCTACCAAAAAATTCACCATTAAAATTGGCGATTTGATAGGCTTAACCCCTGCTTTAGGCTGGAATAGCTGGAACGCCTTTGGTTTGAGTGTGAACGATGCCAAAGTTCGGGTAGCGGCAAAAACAATTTCGGATAAGTTAAGCGCGCACGGTTGGAGCTATGTGAATATTGATGATGGATGGGAAGCGCCAAAACGCGCCGCATCGGGTGAGATCGTTCCTAATGAAAAATTCCCGGATATGAAGGCTTTGTCTGACTATGTACACAGCCTGGGGCTGAAATTTGGGATCTACTCATCGCCCGGCCCTACTACCTGCGGCGGTTATTTGGCCAGCTATCAGCATGAAGACCAGGATGCCAAAACTTATGGCGACTGGGGTATTGATTACCTGAAATATGATTGGTGTTCCTACGGCGATATAGCGCCTAAAAACCCGACCATTGATGATTATAAAAAGCCATATATAGTAATGCGCGCCTCGCTGGATAAGGTTAACCGCGATATCATGTTCAGCTTTTGCCAATATGGTATGGGCGATAGCTGGAACTGGGCAGGCGAAATTGGCGGCAATAGCTGGCGCACTACCGGCGATATTAACGATAGCTGGAAAAGTATGAGCGATATAGGCTTTTATCAGCAGGCCGAAGCCCCTCACGCGCGCCCGGGGCATTTTAACGACCCCGATATGCTGGTAGTTGGTAAAGTAGGCTGGGGCGATAACCAGCATAATACCCACCTAAACCCTGATGAACAATATACACACATCAGCCTTTGGAGCCTGCTTTCATCGCCGTTGTTGATAGGTTGTGATCTGGGGCATTTAGATAGGTTTACACTGAATTTACTTACCAATGATGAAGTAATAGCCATCAGCCAGGACGACCTCGGTAAAGAGGCTGTACAGGTGCTTAAAACGGATGATTATTTAGTATATGTAAAAGAGTTGCAGGATGGCAGCAAAGCAATAGGGATATTCAACATATCCGACAAATTTAAAACCATCACCCTAAACTGGAGCGACCTGGGAATTACAGGTTACAGCAAAGTACGCGATGTTTGGCGCCAGAAATATTTGATAACAGATAATAAAACCTTTAAAACCGGTGTAGCATCGCATGGGGTGATGCTGGTGAAGGTGAGTAAGTAAGAGATGATATATAAAAATTCAAGCAGTCGCTCGGCTCCAGCCGAGTGACCGTTATTTAGCGGCATCTTGCCGCTGCAGGCCCGAGGCCCGGTAATATGCATCACCTGGCTGGAGCCGAGCGATTGCGGTGGGGCGGCTGCGATAAGTTGAGGTAATTATTTTGACCCCAATGAATAATAAAAAATAGGCGAGTAGGGGCCTTCGCTGGTGGTATAGTAGCCTTTGGCATCAGGGGTAAAACCTATGGCCTCGCCCTGGCGCTCCATTTTATAGGGCAATTCCTGCGGCGTTCTTTGCAGGGTTTGCCAAATGGGCTCATTATCCTTACGCCGCCAGTAATAAACCTTTACATAGCTTTTTACCAGTATTTGCTGCCCGTCTTTTGATATATCGCCCGCGGTTATCCATTTAAATGGCTTTATGCCCGAAAAGAATAATTTGCAGCGTTTGGTCAATAACAGTGTATCATCGGCCTTATAAATTAAGGGCGAAGTATACACATGTACAGTATCCTTTCGTTTCGAAATAATGTAGATCAGTTTTCCTACCGGGTCTATCATCAATGTTTCCGCATCTTTAGGCCCATCCGGGTATTTAAAATGGATAGGCACGGCATCGGCATGTACAATACTATCTGTGGCCCATGCTTTCTTCTCCTCCATCCGGTAAACAGTGATATATTTTCGTACAGCATCGTTATCGCCTATATCACCCATATACAAATAGCTTTTGCCTGCAATTGGCCCGGGGCCTACGGCTATATCCTCGCAGTCGTGCACACCTGAAGGTTCTTTAGGGTCGCCTTTAAAGTAAACGGTAGATTCTATTGCGCCACTGGGTTTTATAGCCCAAAAGCGGCTGGTATCGCCACTATCATTATGTATATAATAAGTATCCTCGTTAATGCCCGATGCCGCAATGCCCGAGATCTCATCCTGCTGTTTTATACGTAAAGTGCCGGTTACATCGTATTCCTTTTGTGTATGTTTATGCCAGGCATGGGCCGCGATAAACATAATGATTAGAATGGGTATAAGTATATATAATTTTTTAGTCCTGCTCATGTAATTGCTTTGTTACCGGCTAATAACGGGTTTAATGATGAAGATGGTATGAAATATTCGCCTTTCCGTTATTAATCCGACAACTTTATAGGCAAGATGTTACAAATTTTTCATTAAACAAATAAAAATATTGCCATTGTTAGATTGGCAAGCGCAGGGTACGGACGGATAACGCTATCCATGCATCACTAAAAGCTGTTTCTTTTTATGCCTGATCTCTTCCACAGTCCGGTAATCGGCAAGGCCAATTTCATGCACATATTTACAATTACAGGCATGCCCCGGTGAAACAAAAACTGGCATATCAAAACCGAGCGATTGATAGTATGGGGTGATAAATGCCTGTACCGGCAGGTTATTGGCCGCACTTATAATAGCCGGGGTAAGCCTTTTAAGCGGTTTTAAGATCAGTTTTATATCGCACAGCTCCAGTTCATCGCTTAAAGGTACCCACCGGTTCACGTTGTCAATATCCACCAGCAGCGCGTTTTGTTTTATACCCGTTAGTGTGCCAATGGTTTCGCCGCTATCTATAGAAAGGCTGCGGATAACCACCTGCTGCCCTATGTACCTGCTAAAAATTATAAGCTTTTCCGCTGATCTTAATTTATTCATTTTGCTAATTTTATTAGCAAATATATACTATGAATAGTAATTAAACAATAGCCGGGGCCGGATTTATTAAAATAAAAAAGGGCCTCTTTTGAAGCCCTCTGTAACTATTCTCATTAACACAATTAAAATTTCATTTCCACATCGGGTTTTGATACATCCGTAAGGGCAACCTTGCCGCGTTCCTTTCTTAGTATGCGATTAAATAGTGAGATCTCACGGTCAAACAGAAAGCGGAAAAACAGTTTTGTCCATGAGGTATGGTAATATAATTTCTCGTAAAAATCAGGCGCGGTTTTCTTTATCTGCGGCAACCTGTTCCATGGGATCGACGGAAAATCATGATGCTCGTTATGAAAGCCTACATTAAATGCAACCGTATTAAAAGCACCGTAATAGCTGTAGGTTTCCTGTTCCACACTATGGGTTAGGTAATGTTCCTGTATCCAGCGGGCGCCCAGCGGGTGCAAGCCAACCGAAAAAGAAAAACTAAGCAGCAGGAACGCTATAGAATGCCAGCCAAACAACAGCCATATAGCGGTTGTGAAAGCGATCTGCACTACTACGTTTGCTACTATCCACCAGTCGAACGTTTGGATCTCTCTTAACCTCGACAGGCGGAATATCTGGAACACCGGATAAAACAACAACCATAAGGCTTTGCCGATGAATGAATTGTTGATCAGTTTTGCTTCCCAGCGGTTGGGTAGGTCGGCATCCAGCTCATGCACACCCTGAAAGGAGTGATGTTTGATATGATAACGCTCGAACGATATGGCGCTTGGGAAAATTTGCGGCAAATTGGCAAAAATACCAGCCCAGCGATTGGCCGAACGCCCTTTAAAAAGCAACTGGTGGGCACATTCATGTATCATAACAAATAAGGCATGATCGGCAAAGGCGCCTAATAAATAAGCGGCACCAAAAATCAGCCACCATGATTGATCGCGCAGCAGCCAGGCCAAAACTACCTGGAACGACACCAAACCTATAATAGCGAATATAGTAAGCGGGTTTTTCCCTATAAGGTTCCGCATTTGCGGAAACTGTTTTAAAATTTGCTTTGTTCGCAAGCGGTGCGGTTCCGAAACCTGTGAATAAACGAAATCGGTTTTGTTAATCATAAATGCTTTATAATGTGGTGCTTTTGTATAAAACCAGGCAAAGGGGGACGACCGGTTTATTCAGTTTTTATTATTTAATAACGAATACTTCCAATAATAAATATAATATCTGGGAATATTAGGTATTAATTTTTTATTTATTGCAGTTTATACACTAACAGTTTAAAGGTGCCCGGCATGGCTTTGCGGCTATTTGGTTCAGTATCAGCAACGCTTAAATATATTTTATGGGTTTTTGTATCCAATGCCATAGTGCGCGCGCGGTTTTGTGTTTTCAGGGTTTGGATAACGCTGTAGCTATCGGCACTTAGCTGTTTAATAATAGTAGTGGTGCCATCGCCGCATGAGCAAAATATCAGTCTGGTTTCAGGGTCGAAGGCAACGGCATCAACACCCGCGCCAATGGGCAGGGTTGTTATTACTTTACCGGTATTTACATCAACCACGCTTACCCCCTTATTTTGGCGGCATCCGCTAAACACACGGCCATTTTTAATATCGAGCGCTATGCCGGTAGGGCCGCCGCCCGGGGCTAAAGGATAATTATTAGTAACTTTTAAGCTGGTAACATCAATAACATTAAGGCTGTTTTTATCTTCAAGATTGTTGTAGATCCTGCCTTTGCCATCAGGTACAGCAAACTCAGGCCCACCGCCCAGATCAACTGTTCCAACCTGCTTTAAGGTATTGGGATCAACTACCGATGAGTTATTGCTCTCGCCGTTAAAGCTGAAAACACGATCGCTATAGGGGTCATAAATAATAGCATCGGGCCCTTGCGCATCAACAGGGATAGTGGCAAGCGTTGCTAAAGTTTTCAGGTCGAAAGCTACCACCGCGTTTGCTTTACCATCGCTGATAAACCCGCGGTTTGCCTTGTTATCGATAGCTATGCCATGTATGCCTTTCAGGTTGTCTACAACGCCAACAGGCTGATCGGTTTCAAGGTCGACAACATTTACCGATATGCCATGCGAAACATATAAGCGGTGGTTTACTTTGTCAACAGATAGGTAATCCCAGCCTGCATCGCCCGGTAAGGCAATGGTTTTATCAAGCACATACGTTTGCGCGTGAAGGGCTAATGGCGCAATGCCCAAGGTTATTAACGCGAGTGTTATAATGGTCTTTTTCATAATTTCAAAAATAGGTTTACAAAGTAAATTTGATGTTAAATTCTGTGCAAATCCTGTATTTATCTCTATCACCTATTGTTTGTGTCCTCACAAACAATCTGGTGCATTGCATGACGACTACTGTTTGTGGAGACACAAACAGCCGGGAATAGATTGCTTCATTATCAGTATCATCATTGTTTGTGTCCTCACTATAGGTGTTCGGAAGATCAGAAAGGGGTGTCATCATGGCATTCGAAACATGAGCGTAGGGCATCGCGAACTATGCATTAACGATAATGCAAGGCGTATAAGCCTTTGCTAACGCAATCGCTCGACTCAAGGCGAGTGATGGATATTAGCAGGCCTCCGGCCTACACCGGCAAGATGCCGGTAAATATTGCTCACCCGGCTTGAGCCGAGCGAGTGCGAAGTATATCATATTCATTGCTGCCCCGTTTATGGGCAGGTAATTACACTTTCTTCAAAAGCTTTAGTCAAATTATTAAAAAGGGCTAATTTTTATCCTGGTGCTTTTTCAGTTAGCTCATGATGCGGATTTACATCGCCTTTGCGGTATAAAATACGGATCATGCTTGGCAACACTATCAGCAGTAGGGGCAGGGCTACTAAAAAGCCGCCTATAACCGCTATAGCCAGGGGCTGATGCAGTTGCGCACCCGCGCCAATGCCCAATGCCAGCGGCATTAAAGCGATAATAGCCCCTAAAGCGGTCATGAGTTTAGGCCGCAGGCGGGTTGATATGGAGTACACGATAGCATCATTAACCGTGCCGCCGTCCAGCGCGCTTTGTTTAAATTGCAGGAAGGTAAATATGGCATTTTCGCCTATGATGCCTACAATCATGATCAAACCGGTGTAGCTGCCCACATTAAGCGGGGTATTGGTAATAAACAAGCCCAAAAGACTGCCCGCAGTACCTAATACCGCGATAGCCAAAATTAACAGGGCTATCCTGAACTGCTTGAACAGGAAAAGTATCACGGCAAACACCAGCAGGCAGGCAGTTATGAGTATATATAAAAGCTCCTTAAATGATTGCTGCTGTTGCGCATATTCGCCGCCGTACTCCACATGGTAGCCTTGCGGTAAATTTATTTGGGCGATATTTTTTTTGATGGATGCCATAACCGTTCCCAGGTCGGTGTTTTCCATGCGGGCGCTTATCACACCCATTGATTGCAGGTTTTCGCGGTTTATTTCCGCATCGCCGGGGTTAAGGGTAACTTTTGCCACCTGGTTTATCGGGATCATTTGTCCCTTGGCTAAAAATATATTCAGGTTTTTTACTTCATCTATACTTAATGAGCGGTTGCCCGGGTAAACCATGCGGATGGGGGATAGCTGCTGCTTTTCGATCATATTGCCTACCACATTGCCCTCCAACGCTATTTGCGATTGCGATTGCAGTTCGAGCGGGCTGATATTGTACTGTGCCAGCTTATCAAAATCAGGGTCGATAGATACGGATGGCCCGGCGATCACTATCCCGTCAAAAACATCGGCAGTGCCTTTTACACTGTTAACCGCGGCGGCTATTTGTTTTGATAGTTGCTGCAATTTTTGCTGGTCATCGCCAAATACTTTAATTTCTATAGGCTGCGCCGATGACATCAGGTCGCCAAGCATATCGGTTATCACCTGCCCAAAATCAATCACCAGTTCGGGCTGTGTGGAAGCTATTTTTGTGCGCAGATCGCTGATCACCGCTTCTGTGGTTTTTTTATGCCCTTTTTTTAGCTGGATAAGATAATCGCCTGTATTAGGTTCGGTGATAAAAAAGCCCATTTGCGTGCCTGTGCGGCGCGAGTAAGCCTCTACCTCCGGCTCTTTAATAATGATCTTTTCCACCTCGCGCAAAATGCGGTCGGTTTCTTCGAGCGAAGTTCCTGGCGGCGAGGTATAGTCCAACACAATGCTGCCTTCATCCATATCGGGCAAAAAACCCGTTTTAAGCAAAGGTGGTACAATTACAATAACTGCTATCAGCCCAATAACGATCAGGATGCTTACCCAGGGGCGCAGGATAAAGAACTTAACCCATTTTTGTTTCTTTACACGCTCGGGTTTAACCGGTTTTTCCTTAAGTGCCGATGCTAATTTTGGTCGCGTTAGCAACAAATAGATAACGGGCAAGCCTATCCAGGTAACAAAAAACGAGCATACCAGTGTAATGATCATGGTATTGGTAAGCACCGTAAAGTACGCGCCTGCAACACCTGTCATCAGCAAAAAGGGGATGAAAATTACAATGGTGCTGATAGATGAACCTATCATAGCCGGGAAAAGGTAGTCGATAGATCTTTTTAGCAAGTGGCGGGTAAGCTCATTTGGGTATTCCTCGTGCATGCGGTGGATCTGCTCCACTACCACAATGGCATCATCAATAATTAAGCCTATGGATGCCGCTATAGCGCCCAGCGTCATGATGTTGAAGGTATAGCCTATGGCATTCAGCACAATAAGGGTTAGCGCCAAAGTAACCGGTATAGTTATTAATATGGTTATACTTGCTTTTACCGACCGCAGAAAGATGATGGCGACAATTATGGCTAATAATAATCCTATCCATAAACAATCGCTTACGCTTTTTACGGCATCGTTCACAAAATCGGCTTGTACATAGTACGGTTTTATGGTAACATCGGCAGGCAGTATCTTTTGCAGGTCCTGTACTTTTTGATCCATATCGGATGATACGGATACCAGGTTGGCCTCGGGTTGTTTTATAACGGCTATTAGCACCCCATCGTGCCCGTTGGCGTTTATTTTGGTATAATCAATACCTTCGCTTATTTGTACATCGGCCACGTCCTTTAACTGTATAACCCGCTTACGGTCATTACTGATGATCATATTCTCCAACTCGTCTTTAGTGGATATGGTGGCATCGGTTATGGTGAGGTACATGCGTTTATAATCCGACAGATAACCGCCCGATTTTACAAAGTTTGTTTGCGCCAGCGCGTTAGTTATCACATCGGGCGTTACACCGAGCGAACTCATTTTCTGGCGGTTCAAGATCAGCCAGTATTCCTTTACCTTGCCGCCGATCACCCTTATCTCGGATACGCCGTCCACCTGCGATAAAAAGGGCTTAACAGTGTAAGTGGCCAGTTGCCGCAGCTCGATAGGTGAGCGGTCGTGGCTCTCGAGCGTGTACCCGCTTACCGGCAGTATAGATGGGTTCATCTTCTCCACCGTGATGTTCACATCGGGCGGGAGTTCGTTTTTTATCTGGTCGATACTGGCCTGGATCTTTTGCTGGCCCATATCAATATCGCTGCCCCAATCCATAAAGGCGGAGATCTCGCAACTGCCACGGCTGGTGGTGCTGCGTACCGTTTGCAGGTTGGGTACCTGTTTTATGGCATCCTCAAGCGGCTTGGTTACCGTTAGCATCATTTTATTTACCGGCTGCAGGCCCTCATCGGCAATAATTTTTATTTTGGGGAAGGTAATATCCGGGAAAAGCGATGTTTGCAGTTTTGAATAGGCGAACATACCCCCAACAATAGTAAGGAACAGCACCAGCGCTATGGGCTTTTTATGCGATATGAAATAATCTCTTACCGGGGTCATTACTGTACAATTTTAACTTTAGCGGTATCGGCTAAACCATAGTTTCCTGTTACCACTATCTTATCCTGCGGCGAAAATTTGGGGCTAAGTATTTCAACCCTGTCGCCAACCTCGATGCCTTTGGTTACCGGCACTTTCACGGCGGTAGTTGGGTTAATGAGCTTCATCACCCAAAATTCCGTTTGTGTTTCATTAGTTA
>Ga0302315_10000497_pt1 | contig 44547 bp, 44 predicted proteins | sample III_Palsa_N3_1_FD_200532 | JGI IMG/M metagenome (GOLD analysis project Ga0302315, IMG submission 200532) | Peat permafrost microbial communities from Stordalen Mire near Abisko, Sweden - III_Palsa_N3_1 | ecosystem: Environmental > Terrestrial > Soil > Palsa > Peat permafrost | place: Sweden...
GAGTAAACAGCCAAAAATGTCGTTATCCGTTTGTTTTTATGGTAGTACAAACAAGCCCCATTTGTTAGTGTTGTATAAGCACAACTAAATTTAAGCTTCGATTATGTCCAATCCACCCATTTATCCGCTGCTGTTTAACCCGATATATCAATACCGTTTATGGGGCGGCAGGAAACTGGCAAAGCTATTAGCTAAACCCCTTCCAAAAGGCGAGCCTATTGGGGAGGCGTGGTTATTAAGTGACCGGGCAGATCATGCCAGCCAGGTATTGAATGGCAGCCTGAAAGGAATGACGATCACGGATCTGATGAAGCATTATCAAACGGTATTAATGGGGAAATTTGCAGATCATTATGAACGGTTTCCCTTATTACTGAAGTTTCTGGATTGCAAGGAGGTACTGTCAGTCCAAGTCCACCCTGCAGATGATCAGCTGCAATATATTCCTAAAGGTGATTCTGGCAAAACGGAGGCTTGGGTAGTGGTGGAAACCGGAAAAAAAGCCCGGATATATGCAGGGCTTACTCCGGGAACTACGGCGGAGAATTTAAAGCGATCTATTACGGATAAACACGTAGCTGACCATCTGCATAGCTTTACGCCGAAGGTCGGTGATGGTATATTTATTAAATCGGGTACTGTACATACGCTTGGCGGGGCTGTTGTTTTCGAGGTACAGGAAAACAGCGACACGACCTTCCGTCTTTATGACTGGGACCGCACCGATGTCCAAACCGGCAAACCAAGAGCATTGCAGGTAAAGGAAGCCTTAGCCTGTATCGATTTTAAGCAGGTGAACATCGGTCCGGTAAAACCGGTAGTTGTTAAACAACGAGGCTTAAATAAAGAAAAGCTATTTGACAACGATCATTTTAAACTTTGGCGGGTTAAAAGCGGGGTTGCATTTATGGTTGGCGCGAAAAATGAGCCAAGGATCCTTATCGGCATTGAAGGGCATGGATCGGTTGTATTTGAGGGAGTTAACTATCCTTTGCGTAAAGGTTCGGTTATGCTCCTGCCGGCGATATTAGGTGAATGTTCGTGCCTGCCAACAGGTGCCGTCACTCTGTTGGAAATCGGCATCCCATCTAAAAAACACACGAAATGAGGCCATTCGAGTTGACACGCTTAGGTACGATTATGAAACCGGAACCAGGCAATGAGCAGGAGGTGGAGGGTGTGCTCAATCCTGCCGTAACCCGCGGCCCCGACGGCCATTTATATCTGTTCCCCCGGCTGGTAGCCAAAAACAATTATTCACGCATTGGCATTGCCAGGGTGAAATTTAATGAGGCGGGCGACCCTGTAGATGTGGAACGACTGGGCATTGCGCTTCAGCCCGAAGCAGACTACGAGAAACGTCCCGATGGGGCCGGAGGCTGCGAAGATGCGAGGGTAGTTTATTTAGCTCCGCTAAAGTATTATATCATGACCTACACCGCGTTTGGCGCAAACGGGCCGCGCATAGCAATGGCTAAGTCAACGGATCTTTTTAATTGGGAACGTTTAGGGTTGGTCAGTTATTTAACCTATAAACATATTGATTTTGATGGTATTAATAACAAAGATGCGTGTGTTTTTCCGGAGTATATACCCAGCCCGCACGGAAATGTATCCATTGCCATGCTGCACCGGCCACTTTTTCCGGGGACAAGGCCGGAGGAAATTGCTAAACAGTCGGGAAACCGTAAAATTGACGATCACAAAGAAAGCATTTGGATATCGTATTATAATTTGAAAGACCGCGGCCCTTCGCTTAGGTACGATCGATTTACGTCGCATCACCGTTTGGCTGTTCCGGAGAGACCCTGGGAAAAATTAAAAATAGGCGCAGGCGCTCCGCCCGTGTTAACCAAACATGGCTGGTTGGTTGTTTATCACGGTGTACACGTATTAAAAGGGTCGACAGATTCCGAACCTAAATTATGCTATTCGGCGGGAGTGATGATCTTGTCCGAAAAAGAGCCCCAAAAAATACTGTATCGATCTGCTGAACCCGTATTGAAACCCGAATTACCTGATGAAATGGTTGGCACGATAGCAAATGTGGTGTTTCCGACAGGAACAGACCGCCGCGATGATATAGGCAATCCCAACCGCATCGACGTTTATTACGGCATGGCCGATAACCGGATCGGGGTAGCACGGCTTGATCTTCCCGAAACCCTGGAATAGCTATGGTAAACAGGTTATTTAAACAAACAAATCAGTAGATCAAAGGTTGTGTATGTATACTTCTCTATTAAGCTTATGAACCAACCGGTTCATCATTATTTGTGGGTCTATTCTAAGGCTTAAACTTAATTAAGATCAAAATTTGACATAATGGACACCTACGAAGAATTACCTGAAGAAGATCAAAAGGCCTTACTAAGATTTCCTGTTTATATATCGCTGCTGGCAGCCAATGCAAATGGTGAAATGGATGAGGCAGAAAAAAATACTGCTATTGATTTCGATCATACCAAAACCTATACCGCAAACCCGCTGCTACTCGGTTTTTATGAGCGGGCCGACCAGGTTTTCCGATCAAATTTCCAACAGATCGACAACGAACTACCGAAAGGCAAACTTCAACGCGATGTGGCGATCAAGGTGGAACTACGCAAGATAAAAGAATTATTGAAAAAATTCAGCCCGGCATATGCCAATGCGATGCACCAAAGTATGAAATCATTTAAAGAACATGTGTCTGAGGCGCATCATAATGTGCTGGAAGATTTTTTATTTCCCATTCCCATTAAAGGACTAACCGATTAATTAGCTGAAACTATTAATTAAATGAGAATGTGCTTTAAGCAGGTTCCTGATCAAAAATCCGGCATAACATTTTATATAATTCCGGGTGCATATGCTGAAATTTCTCAGGTTTCTCAAGGAAGTACTCGGAGGCTACCGCCAGGAACTCGGCTTCATTGGTTAAAGCATAAGGATCACTATCAGATTTTCCTGCCTGAATACGGCGCATCTCCTGGTGCATCATTTTCAGCCATGGAACAGTATATTCATGAGCCAACAGGTTTTCGGGAATCCCGTCAGTAGCCCCGTCGGCTTTGTCCAATAAATGCACAAATTCATGGATAGCCGTATTCTCCTTTCCGGATGCCTTTGAAAAACCTTTTACGAGCGCTGCCCTTGATAAAAGCATTTGTCCATTCATATAACCCGAACCAACCATACCCAGAATGCTGCGGCTCTCTCCTGTAAACTGAAAGTCTTTATCGAACATATCCGGGTATAATATGATATTGGTGAGGTTTTTGTATTTCCACCCCTGAAAGCCAAATATGGGAATTATGGCACTGGAAGCTATTAACACCCTATCGATGTCCGTTATCTCCGTCCCTACACCCTCGATTCGCACCTCATGCAAAAATGCACCGGCCAGTTTCTCAAATTTAACCTTACCGTCTTTGCTGAGCTTTTGATAAAAGCCCACTTCCCGGTTGAAAATCGCGGTAAAAGCCGGCAATATATATGCGCTAGCTTCAACATATTTCTTTTTTGGTCGAAATATAAAATAGCCCGTTACGGCGATAATGATAACAGCGATAATTAAAAGCACCATAGTACAAGGTTACTCACATTTCTCGATCAAAAAATCAACAAGGTGTTTTTCCAAAAGTGTTGCATCATATTTCGTATCCTGTTCATTTTTTGTAATAACTATTTCATTTTCGTTAACAGTTATGGTAAATGCATAGCCTTCAATAACTTCGGGGAAGGATACATCGATCAGGTCATATACATGTGCATATTCGATGGTTAAATTCGAATCCAGTTTTGAATTCACATAGTCCGCGAATTCCTTCTTTAGTAGGTCGAAAAGCTGCTCGGCTGTTTCCGGTTTAATGTTCTTAATAGTTGTCATAGCGTTGTTTTATTATATATATCGTGTTAATGTGGTGTTTTTTTCAAAGCTTCAAACCCGGAAACGACATCAAAAAGTTCTTCGTCAATCGTACTTTGGCGCAAACTTTGAAATTTCTTACCCAGGCTGTCCAGCATATCACCTATGCTTTTTTCCGCACGCTGCATGGCTTCCAGCCGGCTTGCATTTTCAGCAGCCAAAGATTCTGCGCAGGCCCTGAAAACCGAAACAAACAGGTAGGCGCTAATAAGCGCTGTCAAGGTTGTTGCCGCATTTCCGGTAACTTCGGGTATCTTATTAGTTGGCCAGGGTGTAGTTATGATGTCCCGCATCCATTGCTCGTCAAGCGGTAACAAACGCTGCATAACAGCATCATACCCGGAGCCGGTTTTCGGCTGATTGTGGAACACGAAAAATTGCTTTATATGGCGGGTTTCCCGCATCGCTTCCATGTCAATCAAAATATGTTGCACGAGCGGCGTAACCGCATCTATCGAGCCGGGGACGGGATAAGATCTCGTGACGGCAAGCTCTGCATCAGCCAAAAGTGCCTGCACACGTTCGCCGATCACCCAGACCTCTTTTTTACCGGGTATCGACTGTAATGATTGCTGCACATAGCCGGAAATCTGATCGTTAAACTGCCCAACCAAGCCCAGGTCAGAGCCGAAAACAATAGCGCAAATAACCTGATCGTCAGATTTCTTAATTACCGGCTTCTCAATTACCGTTTGAATTTTTTCTGCAGTCAGGTAGGCTTTGATCCCCAGTGTTACGGTATGGTAATAATCCCCAAGCGACTTTACCGCTGCTTCATATTGCGTTATCCTGGAAGCGGCCATAGCCTTCATCGCTTTCACAACCGACTTAATGTCTTTTGCACCTTCCAGTTTCCGGTTCAGTTCTTCTAAGGTATCCATTAATTTGGTTTTTGATCCTGATCCGGCTCAGCCTTTTGCTTAAACGGCGCAAGAAGTTCCCCCGCGGTCTTTAAAATGACATCATGATCCGCATCGTTCAAAGGCTGGGCGGCGAATAGTCGTTTGAGTACTTCGCCGGGAAATTGATCCGTACTTTTCAGCAAAGTTGCTTCTGCTTCCTGTACTTTGTCAACAGGTACTTCGTCAAAAAGACCGCTGATTAAGGCAAGCAATACCACTATTTGCTGTGGCACCGTTAAGGGATGAAGTTCGTTTTGCTTGAGAACGCTTCGGATACGTTCTCCGTGGTCAATTATTTTCTTTGTGTTTTCATCTAAATGGGTGCCAAACCTGGAAAAGTTTTCCAGTTCTGCGAATTGAGCATATTGCAGTTTAAGGCTGACGATAGCTTTATAGGCGGGTAACTGCGCATTGGAGCCAACACGCGAAACAGATTTTCCCACATCAACTGCCGGTAAAATACCCGCTTCGAACAGTTTCGGAGAAAGATAGATCTGGCCATCAGTAATGGAGATCAGGTTGGTAGGAATATAAGCGGAAATATTCTGAGCCTCCGTTTCAATGATCGGTAGCGCCGTTAGCGAACCGCCCTTTAATTTATCGCTAAGGTGCGTGGCCCTTTCCAACAGCCTGGAATGGATATAAAAAATATCCCCCGGAAAAGCTTCCCGCCCCGGAGGCCTGCGCAGCAACAGCGATAACTCGCGGTAAGCGCGCGCATGATGCGTGAGGTCATCATACACAATTAACACATTGCGGCCCTGTTCCATAAAATATTCGGCGATACTGGTAGCCGCATAAGGCGCGATATATTTTAGCCCGGCTGTATGGTTACCTTCTGCAACCATAACAACAGTATAGGCCATTGCCCCCTTTTCTTCCAGGTTGGCAATTACTTTGGCGACAGCCGCAGCACGCTGCCCGATAGCACAATACACGCATAGCACGTCCTTCCCCTGCTGGTTAAGTATCGTATCAATAGCAATCTGTGTTTTACCTGTTTGCCTGTCGCCGACGATCAATTCGCGCTGGCCTCGGCCTATTGGGATCAGTGCGTCAACGACCTTGATACCGGTTTGTAATGGCGCATTTACCGCCATCCGGTCCATAATAGCGGGTGCGGGTCTTTCAATAGGTAGCCTTTTTCCCGTTGGGATGGCGCCTTTGCCATCAATCGGTATCCCCATTGGGTCTATCACCCGGCCTATCAGGTGATCACCTACCGGAATATCCATTACCCTGCCGGTACGTTCAACTTCGTCGCCGGCATTCAACAGCGTATCGTCTCCCAGCAAGATGACGCCGATCTCTTCTTCGTCCAGGTTATAGGCTATGCCATAAAGGTTTTCGGAGAATTTCAGCAGTTCTTCAAACCCTGCACCTTCGAGGCCCGAAACTTTTACAATTCCCGTAGCTACGCTGGTCACCTGGCCAACCTCGCGGGGCGCAAATGCAAATACATGTTCCGAGATAGCATTGTCCAGGTGTTCGAACGTATGCGCTAAGTTGTTTTTTAAAGAAGTTGCTGACATATCGTTATTTCTTAACCGCTTCGAGCGGTTCCTTAGCGCTTGAAGCCATGCTTTTTTCGAGTGAACTGATATACGCCGCAAAGCTCCAGGATAGTTTATAACCCTTTGTCACCAATTCGATCCCGCTGATCATTTTCGGATCGGTTTCAAACGCATATTTAATACCAAGGCCAAGCACTTCGGCTATGGCTGTTTTGATGTTTTTTTGTTGCTTTTCGGGTAGGTCAAAGGCACTTTTTATGGATAATGCTGAACCTGCATGAAAGGCATCAGTGAATTGCTTTTTGTCCTTTGCTGAAATTGCTTTGATATTCCTGATAAAAACATGAACGGTTTGCTCCTCCAAGTTAGTGGAAGCCAGTTCAGAAAGGGCTTTTTTGGTGATCGATAAAACTTCTTCCTGCGTCTTCTGCACTAACTTTTCATTCAAGCTTTCCTGCAATTCCTTTGCGGCTTCTTCCAGTTTGTGCTTTACAGTGGCTGCTTCATTTTTTGCGGCATCCAGTAATTTTTGGCGCTCCTTTTCAGCATCGGCTGCTAGCCCGTCCATCATTTTCTTTTTGTGCTGGTCAAAGGCGTCGTTCTTCTTTTGAAACTCATCCTGCTCGCTTTTGGCCTCCGCCACTTTGCTTTTAGCATCTGCAAGCTCGGCCGCAATTTTTTTTTCGCGCTCATCAATAGCCTGTAGAATTGGCTTATAAAGATATTTTTTCATTAGCCATACCAAGATCAGGAAATTGATGATCTGGGCGATTACCGTGAACCAGTTAATTTGCATGATGTAATTATTTAGCGATGATGTGCGTCCAGAACGGATTGGCGAATATCAGTATCATAGATACCACGAAACAATAAATAGCCGTTGATTCGATCATCGCCAGCCCGACAAACAAGGTCCTGGTAATGGTTGGCGCCGCATCGGGCTGCTGGGCAATTGAACTCAAAGCGGTAGCAACCGCTTTGCCCTCGCTCAGGGCGGGAAACATACAGCCGATACCCGTTGTAAGGCCTGCCGTAATAATTGAAGCTATTGCTATTGCTGATACATTATCCATTTTTATCCTCCTTTAATTGGTTTTTTGATGTATTAATTTTTTCTTCTTAATGCTTTCCTGTACTGCTGCCGCAATATAAACCGTGGCCAGGATACTGAATATATAGGCCTGCACCATACCGGTAAGCAGTCCGAGCAGTTTCATAACAATGGGTATAAATAAGGGCGATATACTTAATAATATCGCAATGATCATCCCGCCGCTCATGATATTGCCAAATAGCCTGATGGCCAGGGCCAAGGTCCGCGACAGTTCACTGATGATATTAAAAGGCAGCATAATAAAGGTTGGCTTGACATAGGTTTTGAGATAGGCAAAGAAACCGCTCTCTTGAATTCCGAAAAAAGGGACCGCCAGGAATACCGCTATCGCCAATGCCGCGGTTGTTGACAGTGATCCGGTTGGTGGCTCGTACCAGGGCAGTATAATCCAAAGATTACACATGGCTATAAATAGAAAAAGCGTACCTATAAAGCCGATATATTGTTCAGGATTTGGCAGGCCCACTTCCTGTATCTGGTCTTTGATCCCGGTTACGATCATTTCCAGCATGCACTGCCAGCGGGAAATTTTATGCGTAGTTTTTAGTTTGCGTGTTACCAGCTTAGCGCCGATAACCATAAATAACATGATCCCCCAGGTAGTAACGATGGTGAGGTTAATGGTGATAAAACCACGGCTCCAAAAAACAGTCTGATCGGGTGTTAAATTCATGGTTGATTTATTTCCGTTAACATAGTTTGTTTTTGGTCAAGCCTGCTGGTGAACCGCATGACCACAAATCGCGCGACAATAAATCCTGCTACAGCTAATAACAACCTTTGCCAGTTTCCTTGTGCAACAAAATAAAATCCGGTTAAAACAATAACTGTACGGGTGAGGGAACTACCCAATATCCAAAGGGCAGCGTAATTGCTCCCCACCGTTTTTTTGACGGTGTACCAAAGGCCACCAAAGAATATCATACCTAATATTATTCCGCTTATCAATGCTATGATCATAATTTTATGAATTACTTAATCTTGTTTAATTACCCAATTCCACGCGATCAGGCAGCCAATTGCCAAGCCAGTGATCAAACCGGTTATTGTCCAGGAAAAGGTTTGAGCATAATGTTTATCCAGCCATATTCCGCCGAGTGTACCTAAAAAGGTGGGGACGGTTACCGACCAGCCGACCATACCGAACATGCCCAGGCCAAACCATTCTGCCCGCTTATCTTCACCCAGCGCCTTTAGTTTCCGGTTTTCCTTTTCCGAGATCAGCCGGTGAAAAATATCGCCATCTTTCTTTCCTGAGCTATCCATTTTATACCTCCTGGAACTTCTTTAGCCTGGAAAGGAACCCGTTCTCCAGTCTTGATGCCATATATTTCACTTTTTCCTCATCGGCACTGATGTTTTTAAACTCGTTTTGTATCGTATCAGCCAGTTTACCCAGTTCAACGCCGCCCACCGCATTTCTGACGGACACCATTACCTGGTCACCTGCTTTTACCAGCAATCCTTCGTCTACCGCCAAATAATGCATCTTATCTGTTTTATAAGAGAAAATTCCCGGCACGAGAACCGCCACACAGTCCAGCCGTTGCGGAAGAAAGCCGTAAGAACCTTCGCTGGTTTCCGCAATAATGCTATCCACATTTTTTATTTCGGCGAACACCTTATAAGGGAGCAAAATTTTCAGGTCCATAATCTTCCTAATGAGTTACTACAGGCTTTGAGGTCGTTGCCGCAACCGGCCCATCCTTTTTATCACCTTGATCCTTCTTCTTTAAAGCTTCATCAATATTCCCGATCATATAAAAAGCATTCTCGGGCAGGTCTTTAAATTCATCCGCCAGGATCCGTTCACAGCCATCCAGGGCATCTTTTAAGCTGACCACTTCGCCTTTAACCCCGCTAAATTGCTCTGTAGCGAAAAAGGGCTGGGTCAGAAAACGTTCCAGTCGCCTGGCCCGGTTGACTACAAGCCGGTCACCAGTAGATAATTGCTCCATGCCCAGCATGGAAATAATATCTTTCAAATCTTCGTATTGTGCCAGCGTCTGCCTGATCTGCTGAGCGAGCTGGTAATGCCTGTCGCCGATAATGCCGGGAGTGGCCATTTTTGAATTGGACCGCAGGAAATCTATAGACGGATAAAGGCCTTCGGCGGCCCGTTCACGCGAAAGTACGATCGTTGCCGAAAGGTGTGAAAAAGCATGAACGGCAGCGGGGTCTGTCAGGTCATCCGCCGGGACATATACCGCCTGTATAGAGGTAATGGCCCCGGCATCGGTATTAGCAATACGTTCTTCCAGTTCTGATAATTCCGTTTCCAGCGTTGGTTGATAACCCAGGCGGGAAGGCATTTGCCCCATGAGGCCGGAAACTTCCATGCCTGCCTGTATAAACCTGAAGATATTATCGATCAACAGCAAAACATCCTTATGCTCATCATCGCGAAAGTATTCGGCCATCGTTAAAGCGGCATGGCCTACACGGAACCGCGCACCGGGTGGCTCATTCATCTGCCCGAACATCATGATCATATTTTCCAGCAGGCCGGCATCCTTCATGGCCTCATACAATTCATTACCCTCACGGCAACGCTCGCCAATGCCGCAAAACATACTAACACCTTTATTCTGGCCAACCATATTATGGATCATTTCGGTCAGTAAAACCGTTTTCCCAACCCCGGCTCCGCCGAATAATCCGGCCTTGCCACCGCGCTCCAGTGGAATTAATACATCTATAGCTTTGATCCCTGTCTCAAAAACCTGGGATTGGGTAGAGCGTTTGCTCAACGGCGGCGGCGATTGGTGTATGTTCCGTTTTTCACCTGCTGCCAATGGTTTTAAATGGTCTATGGTGTTACCAAAAACGTCAAACATTCTGCCTAATGTCCGTTTCCCGACAGGTACTTTTAACTCTTGCCCGTTAGTGATGATCTCCATACCGCGGGCCAGGCCCTGGGTAGGTGTCAAGGCAATGCCCCTGACCCGGTGATCGTCCAGTTGCGCCAATACTTCGATGGCGATTTCCTGGTTCTCCCCGGCATGAAGCAAAGTATAAACTGCAGGTAATGAATGGTCGAACCAGGCATCAATAACGCTACCCCTGACGGAGACGATTTTGCCTTGGTTCAATACCTCGTCATCGTGTTTTAAGGCATCCTTCATTTAGAAAAGTCTTTCTTTAACATTTTCAGGCGTCGCAGCATAAACCAGATCGGTGGTATGCGACAGCGCTTTTTCATCCTTATGTTTATAATCGCAATGCCCAAGTAAATGACTGATCAGATTGATGTGGGTTTCATGTTTGTCATCTGCCTTAACTATGTACCAGGGGGCATGGCCGAAATTGGTTTTTAAAAGCATTTCGTCCCTGGCCTCAGAATAGTCCTTCCAATGTTTGGTAGCCGCTTCATCTATCGGACTTATCTTCCACTGTTTAAGCGGATCTTTATGACGTTCTTCCAGCCTTTTTTCCTGCTCCTTTTTACTGATATCCAGGTAGTATTTTAAAATGATAAAACCTGCATTGACCAGTGTTTCCTCAAATAGTTCAACTTCCTTAAAAAATGATTTGTATTGTTTGCCGGTGCAAAAATCCATTACCTTCTCTACCCCAGCCCGGTTGTACCAGCTTCGGTTAAAAAGCACAAATTCTCCGGACGCAGGCAGAAAGGCCGAATAACGCTGGAAATACCATTCGTTGTCCTGCCGGTCAGAGGGCTTACCTAAGGCCACCACGATAGTTTCACGCGGGCTGAGATGCTGGACGATTCTTTTAATGGTACCGTCTTTACCCGCTGCATCCCGGCCTTCCAGTATCACTACCAGTTTGAGGCCGGAAGCGATGATTTCCTTTTGCAGTTTGACCAGTTCGATATAAAGCCCGTGCAATACTTCTTTATTTTTCATGAGCATATTTATCTTCTTCGAACAGTTGACTTTGATCGATAGCGGCTTTAGAAATAGCTAAGAACACCAAATTATCATTCCATTCTATTTTCCCAACGTGTGCGATAGGTATGACCACTTTTTTGCCGCCGAACCAATTATGGGTATCTACAACAATGGCCTTAATTTGCCAGGTTTGATCGTCAATTATAAAATCATTTACATGGCCGACCTCTCCGTCTGTTGCGTGAATGTGATAGCCTGTAACACGTTCTGTGCTGCGTAAGTGGTTATCGTCGGGAGTTTTATCTTTATCAGGTTCAATTAAGACATCACGGTCAATTGACGGGAAGGGCATACTGACACCTAAGGAGCCACCTCCGTAAAAACCGCTGCCCCAATAACTTTCCCATTGGTAATGGCCGTACAACGCAGTCTCCTGCAAGCGGGAAACCGGTTTTTCGGTATCGATATCAGGGCTGTTCCGTACCTGTTCTTTTGTTAATGAAACAGGGAAGAAACCTTCTTTCCACGGTTGTTTAACTATGGCATCGGGCGAGATCAGTACTTTTCTTTCAGCTAACCAGTCGCCGGTTTTAACGATAAGGTAACGTATTTTCCAGGTTTCATCATCAAAATAAAATTCCTCAACTTCACCGATCATGCCATCAGTCGCTCCAATGCTATAGGGTATTAAACTTTTAATATTGCGTTCCATGTTATGTTAATTCGTCCCTTATAAAGGTCGGCGTTTGATACTGGTGGATATTACATAACTCCAATCAAAAGTTACATCATTCACACCTTTAACTGGTCGATTTGACTTTGAGCATACTGGCATTGATAGCCACCACCACTGTACTAACCGTCATTAATGCGGCCCCTATGGCCGGGCTTAAAACAATACCCTGGTTGTATAAAACACCCGCAGCCAGGGGCAATGCAATAACATTGTAACCCGTTGCCCAGGCGAGGTTCTGGATCATTTTTCGATAAGTCGCTTTACCAAATAAGATCAAACTCACAATATCCTTTGGATTGCTGTTCACCAAAACAATTCCTGCCGTTGCTGCCGCTATATCGCTCCCTGAACCGACGGCAATACCAATATCCGCCTGCGCCAGCGCTGGGGCATCGTTTACACCATCACCGGTCATCGCTACGAATTCGCCTTTTTTCTGCATTGCTTTTATTTCTTTTAACTTTTGATCGGGTAATACTTCGGCGATAAAACTATCCATACCCAAAGTTTTACTTACGCTTGCCGCAACTTTGCTGTTATCGCCTGTAAGCAATATGGATTTAATATATTCTTGTTTTAAAGTCTTGATGGCTCCTGCCGATTCGGGTCTTATTTTATCAGACAGCGCCATATATCCGGCCAACATTTTATCGATGATGACAAATACAACAGTTTCTGTATCGTCGGCTGTAAAACCGTCCGGCAAAACCATCTTGTGTTCTTTTAAATAACCTGGACTAACAACTAATACATTTTTACCCGATACAGTACCCTGAACTCCCTGGCCGGTAATGGCCTTAAAACCTTCTGCAGAAGGAATGGTTATCTTCAGCTCCTTTGCCTTTTGCAGAATGCCCGTTGCGATTGGATGTTCAGAAGTTTGTTCCAAGGCAGCAGCCATTCGGATGAGTTCGTTTTCCTTTAAATCTTTGTTTAGGGAAATTATTTTTGAAACCTCAAATTTCCCCTCCGTCAGCGTCCCCGTTTTATCAAACACAACAGTGGTGATCTTTCTCGAATCTTCAAATGCGTTCCTGTTTTTGATCAACAATCCATGTTTTGCGGCCAACGCTGTTGATTTAGCAACCACTAAGGGCACGGCCAGCCCCAAAGCATGCGGACAACAGATCACGATCACCGTAACCATTCGTTCCATCGCAAATGATAAGGGATGCCCGGTTAAAAACCAAAACAGGAACGTTGAAATACCAGTTACCAGGGCGATGATGGTTAACCATTTTGCAGCGGTATCAGCAAGCAACTGCGTTTGTGATTTTGACTTTTGCGCTTCGTCCACCAGTTTGACTACCTGTGAGAGATAAGAGTCCTTCGCCCCGTGGGATACCGTAACTTTAAAAGAGCCGTTTCCGTTGATGGAACCGGCAATTACTTTATCTCCTTTTACTTTTTTTACCGGTTTCGATTCCCCCGTCAGCATGCTTTCATTAAGGTAACTTTCCCCTTCCAATATGATCCCGTCGGCTGCAACTTTTTCACCCGGCTTGACCAGGTTGACATCCTTTTCTTTTAGGGTATCAGTTTTTACATCCTGTACTTTATCGGTCGTCACCAGATGTGCATCGGCGGGCATTAACTGAACCAATAACTCGAGTTCATTGGAAGCGCCCATCACCGACCGCATCTCAATCCAATGGCCTAACAGCATGATCAGGATCAGTGTATCCAACTCCCAAAAGAAATCCATTCCTTTCAGGCCGAACACGATAGCCGTACTATAGCTGTAAGCAACAGTAATAGCAAAGCCGATCAGGAACATCATTCCCGGCGTTTTTGCTTTCACTTCGCCAACCAAACCGGTCAGGAACGGCCAGCCGCCATATACAAAAACAATCGAAGATAGTCCGAACAAAATATAGGATGACCCGGTAAATTGCCAGTTGACACCCATAAAACGCTGGATCATGGTGGATAGCAGCATGATCGGAACGGTAAGGGCCAATACCACGTAAAACCGCTTTTTAAAATCTTCGATCATCATGGCGTGGTGATCATGCTCCGACATTCCCATGTGCTGACCGGCGTTGTCGGAATCTTTGTTCATTTTATGCTGATGTTCCATATTTTTTATATTAACAACGGTCAAATCGAATGTTCAAGCGTTTCATTATATTCACCCATACAGGCGGCCCGGTTACATTTAGCCCGGTGGTATAACGCCCTTTGAGCAGCCTTTATGTTGGCCTCATCGCCGTTCCAAATTTCCAAAGCCGGTTGTTGTAGTGCGCGGCCAAATGAAAAGGTAAGCGCCCATGGCAAGGCTGACCTCAACTGGCGTTTCATGGCATTTAACCGCGTGGAAGCCTGTTCAGCCGATTGCCCGCCTGATAAAAATGCAATTCCGGTAACCGCTACAGGTACTGTCCTTAACAAACACGTAATGGTCGATTCGGTTATGGCTTGTGTATCTTCCTGTTGGTGGCAATCTAAACCGGGCAATATCATATTTGGCTTTAACAGCATACCTTCCAATAAAATATGTTGTTTGTAAAGCTGGTCAAATACGGTATGTAATACTTCTGTGGTCACAGCCTGGCATTGCGCCAACGTATGGCTGCCGTCCATCAGCACTTCGGGCTCTACTATCGGGACCAGTCCGGCTTCCTGGCACAATGCCGCGTAACGTGCCAACGCATGAGCGTTGGCTTCCATGCAGCTTTGACTGGGCATGCCATCGCCAACAGCGATCACGGCCCGCCATTTGGCAAAACGTGCACCCATTTTACTGTATTCGGCAAAACGGTCGCGTAAGCCGTCCAGCCCTTCCGTTACTTTCTCGCCGGGCGAACCTGCCAATGGCTTAGCACCCAGGTCTACTTTAATTCCGGGGATGATACCTGCATCCATCAGTACTTTAATAAATGGTGTGCCATCTTCCTTTCGCTGCCTGATGGTCTCGTCAAATAGAATGGCTCCGCTGATGCTTTCGTTAAGACCAGGCGTTGTCACGATCATTTCCCGATAGCTTCGCCGCATTTCCACAGTTTGCGGTATGCCCAATACGGCAAACCGCTTGTTGCAGGTACCAACGCTTTCGTCCATCGCCAGCAGGCCCTTGTGATCAGCAACAAGGGCCCGAGCGGTGTTTATTAACTGGGCTTCATTCATGGGTTGACGCTCCATTTCCAGTTTAAAATTTCGGGCATATCTTTGCCATTCGTGTTGATATAATGTTTGTGTTCGATCAGCTTGTCTTGCAATAACTGTTTAAGATAAACCCCTTTGCTCCCGGTTTGCGGAAGGCGGTCGATCACATCCATCACCAAGTGGAACCGGTCCATTTCATTTAGCACGGTCATATCAAAAGAAGTCGTGATGGTGCCTTCTTCTTTGTAACCGCGCACATGCATATTCACGTTATTCGCGCGATTATACGTTAAGCGGTGTACCAGCCAGGGATAACCATGGAAGGCGAAGATCACGGGTTTATCCGTGGTGAACAATTCATTATAGTCCTTGTCGGTCAAGCCATGCGTATGCTCGGTGCTTTTCTCCAGCTTGAACAGGTCAACCACATTGATTACCCGGATTTTCAGTTCTGGCAAATGCTCCCGTAAAATGGAGACAGCCGCTAATATCTCCAGCGTAGGCACATCACCGCTACAGCCCATTACAACATCTGGTTCAGCTTCCTGATCGTTACTCGCAAAATCCCAGATGCCGATACCTCGGGTACAATGCGCTACCGCCTGTTCCATGTTCAGCCATTGCGGCGCTGGGTGTTTACCAGCCACGATCACGTTCACATAATGATAACTGCGCAGGCAATGGTCCATTACCGATAATAAACAATTAGCATCCGGCGGTAGATACACCCGGACAATGGTTGCTTTCTTATTGACGACATGGTCAATGAACCCCGGGTCCTGGTGGGTAAAGCCGTTATGATCCTGCCTCCATACGGTGGACGTAAGCAAAATATTCAGCGAGGCGATCTTCCTGCGCCAGGGTAGCTCGGAACTGGCCTTCAGCCATTTGGCATGCTGGTTAAACATGGAATCCACGATATGGATAAAAGCTTCATAGCAATTGAACAGGCCATGCCTGCCGGTGAGCAGGTAGCCTTCCAGCCAGCCTTCGCACTGGTGTTCGCTCAGCATTTCCATTACGCTGCCATCGGCGGCCAGAAATTCGTCATGCTCGGCGATGGGCGCATCCCATTGGCGGTTGGTCGCTTCGAAGATGATATCCAGCCGGTTGGATACCGTTTCATCAGGGCCGAAGATCCGGAAGTTGCGCTTTTCCTGGTTCTCTTTGATCACATCGCGCAGGAAGCGGCCACTGACATAAGTGTCGCCTTCGCCGTCCGCACCGGGATTGTCCACGGTTACCGCGTAGTTGCGAAAATCGGGCAGCCGCAGATCGCGCAATAAGTTGCCGCCGTTAGCATGCGGGTTGGCACCCATGCGGCGTTCGCCTTCCGGCGCCAAAGCTTGCAGTTCGGGCAATAGTTTACCTGCTTCATCAAACAACTCTTCGGGTTTGTAACTTTTCATCCAGCTTTCCAGCATTTGCAAATGCTCCGACGGCGCGGATGCGGAAACCGCAAGCGGGATCTGGTGCGCCCGGAAATTACCCTCGATCTTGTAACCGTCAACCTCTTTCGGCCCGGTCCAGCCTTTGGGCGAACGCAGCACGATCATCGGCCAGCGCGGACGTTGCCCGTTCGGGTGTTCAGCGTCGTATTTGATCTGCTTGATCCGATCTACCGCATAGTCGAGTGCAGCAGCCATATCCCGGTGCATTTGTTCCGGCTCGTCTCCTTCCACAAAGATGGGGTTCCAGCCATAGCCCCGGAATAACTGCTCCAACTCTTCATGGCTGATGCGGGCTAATACGGTAGGGTTTGAAATTTTATAGCCATTCAAATGCAGGATAGGTAACACCGTTCCGTCGGTCAGCGGGTGAAGGAATTTATTGGAATGCCAGGCGGTAGCCAATGGCCCGGTTTCGGCTTCCCCATCTCCGACTACGCAGGCGACGACCAAGTCCGGGTTATCCAGCACCGCGCCGAAGGCATGGCTCAGCGAATAACCCAGCTCCCCGCCTTCATGGATCGAGCCGGGTGTCTGGGGTGAGGCATGGCTGGATATTCCGCCGGGATAGGAAAACTGGGTGAACAGCCTTTTCAGGCCTTCATCATCCTGCGTAATATTGGGATAAATTTCTGTATAGGTGCCCTCCAAATAAGTGCCGGCTACTACCGCCGGCCCGCCATGACCGGGGCCGGACATATAAAGCACATTCAGGTCATATTGCTTAATGACCCTGTTCAAATGCGTGTAAATAAAGTTTTGGCCGGGGGTGGTTCCCCAGTGCCCCAGCAGCATATTTTTGACATGCTTCAGCTTCAGCGGTTCTTTTAATAAAGGGTTGTCGCGCAAATAGAGCTGCCCCACAGACAGATAATTAGCCGCCCGCCAGTAGGCGTTTATCTTTTGTAAGAGCTCTGGTGAAAGTCTTTCAACCTCGGGGTTGATCAATACTGTTTCCATGGTATTTAGTGTTTAATGTTATAGTTCAAAATTTTACAAACCGATCTCGCGATCATTAATTCTTCGTTGGTTTTGATCACCCGGACAGATGCCCTGCTAGCCTCTGCCGAAATGATCTTTTCATTAGTTGTGTTTTTTGTTTCGTCCAGTTCAATCCCTAAAAATTGAAGTCCATCGCAGATCCGCTTACGGATCTCGGACGAATGTTCCCCGATGCCGCCGGAGAAAATAAGGGTGTCCAAACCGCCGAGTACAGCAGTAAAAGCGCCTATCCATTTGATCGCCTGGTAGCAAAAAAAATCAAGTGCTTCCGCAGCCCTGGGATCTTCCTGCCGCAGGTTTAGGAGTTGCTGCATGTCGGCTGTCGTTTCAGAAATACCCAAAAGCCCAGATTCGTGATTCACCAAATGGTTGAATTTTTTAGGCGTAAGCTTTTCCGATTTCATTAAATACCAGGCTACACCCGGGTCAAGGTCGCCCGTGCGGGTGCTCATCGTTAAGCCCGACGCCGGGGTAAAACCCATGCTGGTATCCAGACTTTTCCCATTTTTTACCGCGGCAAGGCTTGCTCCGCTGCCCAAATGGGCCATAATGATTTTGCCCTGCGAAGCGTCCGTGCCTGCAAGGCGTTCAAATTCTTCCATAAGATAGGAATAGGAAAGGCCGTGGAAACCATATCGTTTAATGCCTTTGTCCCGATATTTACGAGGGAGGGGCAGCAGTTTCGCGATAGCGGGCATAGATGAATGAAAAGATGTGTCGAAACAGGCAACCTGGTCCACCTTCGGAAAGTGCTTTTTAAAGGCTTCCACCAATCTGATCTCGGACGGTAAGTGTTCGGGATCGTAAGCGCTAATCGCTTTTAACTCCTTTATTAATTTAGCAGTAATGAGCTCGGGCGATGCGTGATCCATCCCCTGGACTATCCGGTGTCCGATGGCTTTTATATGGATATACTCAGCCTCCTTTTCCAGCCAATTAACCAGCCAGTCTGCAGCTTCGCTATGATTAGCTATCTTGATATCGATCTGGTGCTGTTGTTCTTTTCCCGAATGGATAAACTGGAGCGTAGCGCTGCCGTTTCCGATATTAGCTATTTCACCGGTAAGCAATTGATTAAGCGAACCTTCTATTTCGAACAAAGCATATTTGATGCTGGAGGAACCACCATTGATGGTCAGCAGGCAGTTTTTTGGCGTGTCATTCATGAATCATGGGGATTAACGTTAATCCGAACGCGTTTAACTGCTGAGTCGTTGACTGAAGATCGGTATGCCAAATACCCTTCATACCAAAGCGTTCTGCTATACTCACAAACAGGGGCTGGTTATCAATGTAAATACTTTCAGCGGGATCGACCTGCGCAACATCCAATGCCAGCCGAAAAATGGAGGCATCTGGTTTCCTCAAATTCACAAAAGAGGAAGAGATAAAAAAATCGATAAATTCGTTTAGTTTGTATTTCTTTATCCGGTATTCGTTAAGTTCACGGCCTTCATTGCTGATAACGGCAATTTTTAAGTCGTAATCCTTTTTCAAATTAATGATAAGGGTGATCATCTCAGGCTGAGGCCGCGACTGTTCGTACATAAATGCCTTGAACTCATCCCGGTTAAAATCCCGTTTCTTATAGAATACAACGCTGTCCAGGTACTCATCCAAAGTCATTTTGCCTAACTCGTAAGTTTCAAAATTGAGATGGTGCCGATCCTCCATGTCAAGGTGGTCAAGATGGAATGTTTCGGCACTGGTTTTGCGTGAATTACGATCCCACCCGTCGCTGAGTAGAACGCCTCCAATATCAAGGAATAATGTAGTTATGCGATTTTCTTTCTTCATAGGTAGTTTTGATTAAGGCAAACAGCATTCAATACAAAACTATCTTACTGCTCTCCATAAAAAACTGATGTTTATTGCTTTAATAAATGATGTTGATCATAAACATTAATTGTAACCGCTTTTGATAATAGTTTGGATCATTTTAAACCGGCCGTTGGGTTTGATAAAACTGGATAGATGTGCCGGAATGATGATGCCTTGCCCGGATTTAAGATGATGGGAAACCTGGTCGATAACAATTTCAGCCTCGCCTTCAATGATCTGCGCGAACGTATCAAAAGGAGTCGTTTTTTCGGTCAACCCTTCTCCGCTATCAAAAGACATGATGCTGATGTTTCCGGTCGATTTTTTTATAATGGTTTTGATGACCACGGCATTGGGCACATATTCAATGATCTCCACGATAATATGCGACTTTGCCTTTTCTATTTCGGCAGTTTCAGGCTGGTCATATTTTTGTTCCATGAGCCGTTTCTTAAATGGATTTGTTAGCAGGATAAAGGTGCGGTTCTGTTTTGCGGGAGAGTTACACAACTCTATGAATAAGTTACATTATTCACACTTTGGAAAAGGACCGAAGAATTAACTTTTTTAAAATGAAACATTTAGGCTGTCTACCGCTTCAACTAGGGTGATCGATACAACATAGCTACACGCTGTCTGCACTCCTCATGATATTAAAACTAATTTAAAGACAAGAAGATGTTAAGAGAATTGAAGGATACACAGATAGAGGCGTTACTGAAAGATCAGGTAATTGGTCGCATCGGGTGCCATGCTGCCGGTATTACTTATATCGTTCCGGTAAATTATGTTTATGATGGCATTAACATTTATTGCCATTCTGCCAAAGGTATGAAGATCGATATGATGCGGGAGAATCCCCAGGTATGTTTTGAGATCGATCATATCAAAGATGTCACCAACTGGGAAAGTGTAATCGCCTGGGGGACATTCGAAGAGATAACTGATATGACCGAAAAGCAATCGGTTTTACAAAAACTTACAGATAGAATAACGCCCTATATGATCGATGATTCCGTTACCCGCGAACACGGTTTTGTTGATGAGGAAAGCGACATCGGGACAACTGTTGAATTGATCATGTATAAAATCATCATCAGTAAAAAAACCGGCCGGTTTGAAGACAGGTAAATCGCTAGCTCTGCTCATTATTTTCAACAGCTACTTTACTAATCAACAGGAATTATCATGAAGCTTTACGTTAGAAACATGGTATGTATCCGTTGCAAAATGATCGTCAAGCAGGAACTAAAAAAGCTTTCCTTACATTGTGTGATCGTTGAATTAGGTGAAATAGAGGTCTTAGAAACCATTTCTCCGGGTCAATTGAAAGCGCTTGATACCGCACTTTTAAAATATGGCTTAGCGCTAATGGACGATCGTAAAAGTATCCTGATCGAGAAAATCAAAAAAGTGATTGTTGAGCTTATCCACTATGCTGATGAGCCGGAGAAAATTAATTTTTCTGATTACCTGAGCGAAAAACTAAACCATAATTATACCTATTTAGCCAATTTATTTTCCGAAACCGTAGGAATAAACATAGAGCACTATATTATCATGCACAAAATAGAGCGGGTGAAAGAATTGCTGGTTTATGACGAGTTAACGCTCACCGAAATTTCCTACAAACTACATTATAGCAGCGTCGCACATTTATCAAACCAGTTTAAAAAGATAACCGGTTTGACGCCATCGCATTTTAAGAGGTTAAAGGTATATAGGCGTAAGGGAATTGTGAACCCGGGATAGGCAGCTAACTGGGAGCCTTCATCTTATGCTATGCTGATAATGCTAACTATGAATGGCCCATTCCGGGACTTTCGACGTGGATAAATACTTTCAATTATCCATATTAACACTAGCGTTTAATTATCAAGAATATCAATAACTTTCTTTTGTACCTCATCAACAATACCCCAATCTTTGTCCAGATAAATATCCAAGACTCTGTGTCTTTGATCAACATGATTTAAGGTTAATTCAAGGTCATCTTTACTGACTCTACAAGCGTTACGCGCAACGTTTGCAAAGGTATACCGGGCATAATAAAATGTTATATTAGGAATTCCAGTAATCTCACGTAATTCCTTCATTCCTTTGCTAAGCGCGGTATCTAAGCCTAAGTTATTTTTATATTTCAGATGTAGTTGTTCCACATATTGATCTAATAACGGAAGCGCCTCTTCTATAATTTTAATGCTTATAAATGCATTATCTTTTCTTTGACGAACTGTTTTAGAGCGATTATAATTAATCCTTCCATTTTGGAGGTTATCTTTTTTTAGCTTGTAAATATCAACAGCGTTCATTCCACATAAATAGAAAGAAAGCATAAAGAGGTCTTTTGCGAGCTTGGCCCTGCTACCAGGCTCTGTAATGCAGTCTCTTATTTTTTTTAATGCATCAATCGAAATGTTGCGCTTCTTGGTTAAAGGGGATGAACCGACCTTGTATTTTTTAAAAGGATTATGCTCTATTTGAAATATACCTAAATCTTCATTGTTATAGCGTGCCCGAGCTGCATTAAATAGAGTACGTAAATCTTTCATATGACTATGTAATCCATTATCACTTAACCCAGTCTTTTTGATTATAACCTCTAAGCCTGAATGATTTTTCCTTTTCATTATCCTTCCAGTTCGTAAATAGCGCTCATAGGCGAACAGCATATTAGAATTAATCTCAATTATAGTAACGCATTCTTTATTAAAATAATCTACTAAACTGTTTCTAATAGTCCTATGATTATTTGCTGTACCAATTCTGTCTGCTTCTTTTAGCGTAGCGATATGTTCATCACAAAACTTTATAAAGTCTATACTATCACCACCTTCGAGATAGTTTTTAAGATCGTCGCAGGACATTAATTTAAGTGCTCTACCGAGTTTACTTATAATCCGTCGATAATTGTGAATTGTGTCGCTCGTTAAATTATTAATAATTGGATCTGTAATTTGCAGCTTGTCGTTCAGATGTCTTTGAGATACATAATACTGGGTCTTTATAAGTCGTTCTTATGATGCAGTCTGATTTTTACATTATAAGTACCGTCAATTTTTTGCTGTTGTTTGTAAATTAATGCTGATATCGTAGCCATAGTTTTTGATTTAACCGCAAGATTACAGTATTTAACCGGCCGTAACTTTGGGATTAAAAGATGGCTAATTTAATGTTAGGAGTGATATTTCGTTAAGTTCTACAAGAAAATTTGCTGAACCTGACGTAAAGATTATGAGTGGTCGAGTTGGCTCGGAATATCTAGAGTCAAAAACTGCATTTTTGACTTGCTTAGGGCTAATTTACGATTATATTTTCTTTTTTGCAAGTATTTGAATGACGGAATGGTGACGGTTTTTCGTTAAATTAGACAATTATTGTTGCCTGTCCCGCTAATCAATTTGCTAATACTCAAATTTTTGCACCCTTTTTATGTAATTATTTAGGAGGTGATTAACCTCCTTACATCTTCATTCCGGCCATATTATCATTCCCGTTTTTAAAGATCGCTTCACTGTTTAGTAAATAAGCGACATTGGTCACCACACGTCCCCAGCAATTATACCAGACAGCACTTGCACATAGTTTGAGTTTCCCGCACCTGGTTTGATCATCTTTGGAGAAAAGCTATCGTCGGCATTTTTGACCCATACTTTGTTGCCCTTACTATCGGTGAGGATAGCAGAAGCCGGTACAGCTAAAGAACGGCTATCGCTGCCGCCAATAGAAATATAGGCCAGCATTCGGGACCGAATCGATCCCTGCGGATCGGGATACTTACTCTTATTAGATCAAACTTTAGAGGCTTCCGATAATTCCGGGTTGGCAAATTCTATCTTACCATTTATCAATACGCCGTTCAGATCAGGAATGGAAACGCTTACGCGATCAGTTTTTTAAAATATTATTGCACTTGGGAAGTTATGTGAAGTCAAAAAACATATGTTTGATTTCTATCGTTGGATGAGTTGACAAATATTGATCGAAGCCGCTTATTTTAGTTGGGCTTAATGAAATAATTTCAGCCCCCCTGGTATCTTTAACAAGGAGTTTATTAACTCCGTCAATGTTTTTTGTAATATCGCCCTGTAAAATATAACCGACTAAAAATCCGTCATTATATTTAGTAGATATATAATTATCAATACCAGTCTTAATGTATCGTCTTTTTAAAGTTGAACTTTTAATTTTTAAGTTTTTGGCTTCCATATAATACCTGTAATCCATTGATGAGGTTATGGTCGTAAACCTTAAATCAATCCTTGCGGCTTTTTTTGAAAATCCTTTAGCTTTCTTTGTTTTATCATTTCTTAACCGATTTTCAGTATTGGTGGTGATTTGCCAGTCGATGCGTTGAGGATTATCATCTAAAAAATTGTTTAGAACCTCGGTAATATCTTCTTCATCAAAAATTGGAGTAATTGTTTTGCTGATATGTGCGGCCTGGTATGCTTGAATAATTAAATTTAAGCAACGAAATTCAAATTGCTGGCGTAAGATGTTGGCATATTTAATATTTAATTGGCCTAACATCTTATTTCATATTTAAGATTTCTATGATCAAATCAGCCGCATCTTCCATTGCCATCGTCAAACTCCAAAACCGTCGTTGGTTCGGACGAACTATAAAAATATCATCAGTATCATAATAATTTAATTTTTTTCTGAAATAAATATTGGCGGCCTGCTTTTGATATAGTTTTTTATCAAGGGTCTTTAATTCGTCATTAAGGTCTTCTTTAGAAACACTTACTAGCTTAGTTTTATCACCAAAGGTCAATTTAAGCAACGAAAGCTGGCTTCTTCGTTGGGAAAGAAATATGGTAGCATATACCTTTAATTCGGTTTGCTCAAGAAAACTATTTAACTCGGAACAGATCATTTCTGCATAGGGCTGATAATCTAATACCGGAAATAAGCTTAGAGATTTCTCCTGTTTATGAAACAAATCTATATTGATATTCACGATATCGTTAATTAGAATCTTGTCGCGTTCTGTCAGGTCAAAACTTTTTGCGATTAGATTTTCGATATTATCATTAAATATTGAAGAAGGCTTAGGTGTTAGGAATGGTTGATTTATAAATGACTCTACGTAATTAGCTAAAACTTTTTGATCCGTTTCATTCATGTTAAATGGAATAGACAAATATTCATTTTTCATTATTTGTTCTCTTTCAATTCCATAAGATGAAATAGTCAGAAACAAAAAATAAGCACTTAACTTTGAATTGAAATATCCAACAAGTGCTTTCAAAAATTCGGCATTATCGAAACTGCTATAAAATCCATATACGCCATCTCTAAAGGAACAATCCTTGTCCAGATAGGATGCGCATATGGAATTACTTTCAAGTCCTTTTTTTAAAACCATATGTGGTGCTTTATAAGCGTCTAAATCACCGAGCCTCCTGAAAACTTCAACTTTGTGGACATCATAAAGCGTTTTTACTTTGTTAAAGTCAGTGTAAAATTTAGTGGCTTTCCTAGTTTTAATTGAATTAACTATGGGTTTAAATGTGTAATCATTCGTATAATATCTGGTTATATTATCTGCATCCAAATAGGGTAATGATTCAAGGTAATCGCTTCTGCTCTCTTTATCCGAACTTTGTGTGAGTAACTGAAATCCAACACCATTTTTAATATCTTTTTCCAAAAGAATTTCTCCAATGCTTGTAGACTTAGCGGTAAGCTTATTAATTAATTGTAAATCGTTCAAGTTACCCCACATTGCCACTTTCCAAATTTTAGTTTTTGGGTCTTTGCAAACTTCTCTGGGCAAAAACTTAAGGTCAGTTTTATCAATCACAATACCCTCTAAAACATCCATTTTGACATAGGTTTTAGGGGCATAATATAAGATACGGTCATTGATAATTTTAGGCGGCTTGCTTTTGTACAGTACGATACTTATCGGGCCAACAGCCGAACCAAAAAGCTGGCCGCCAAAATTTTGAGGTGCTTTTCTTAGTATTGAAAAATTAAAGATTTTTTCGACATAACAATCATTGAATAACCACTTTCTAAAATTCTGATAAGTTGTCCCGCCATTAGTCAATATCTTAGTGTTAAATATCAATGCGATGTCACCATTTGGCGATAATTGCGTCGCCTTATGAATAAATGGAAGAACCATTTCTTTGGCAAAGCTATATTTATCACAATAATCGCGAAGGGTATCAGTTAATTTCCCAATTCCAAATGGCGGGTTGCCCAAAATTAAGCCGAATTTTATAGCTTCAATCTCAGGGTTAACAGCAATTGTATCTCTACAGAAAAGATTATGACCTTGTTCTTTTAATGTCTGATCCAGGGGATCATTTATAAGATTAGGCAGTTCTTTTTTTTGCCATAATGTTTTTGGGTTTAGATTTTCCAATAAAGCAAGATATAAACTAAAAGCTGCGACTTTTATAGATTTTGGGTCTATTTCGATGCCGTATATATTATCTAAAAGAAGTTTTTTCAATACTGTATAATCGGTAAGCTTCTCTTTTTTGCTTTTTTCATACCGTTTAATCAACCTTTTGAAACTTTCCACAAGAAAAATTCCGGATCCGCAAGCTGGGTCAAGTATCTTTATTTTGTATTCGGTTTCATTGCCATTTATAGGCAGCTTTTCATTTAATATTAATTCAACAAGCGATGGAGGGGTGTAAAATGTTCCTGTTTCTTCCTTTTCTTTTAAGTCGATTTCAGATAAGAAATTTTCGTAGATTTCACTTAAGAGTTCAATCTGGATAATATTAAAGTTAAATAACCGCCAATTGTCAAAAAGCGTAGTTTGTTCGGCACCCTCATATCCGTTTATAAAGCATTTTTTAATCGCTTCTAAGTGAGCTGGTTTAACCACCTCCTTTTCATTAACGTTGACAGAGAACAGATTTCCCTTAAAATGCGTTTCTAAATCCTCAAATAATTTGTATGTAGCATCAACATCAGGGAGGATATCAAAATAACTCTCAGCATTTGCCTTTATATGCTGATAAAATCGGGCATCAGTAGCATCCCTATCTTCCAAAAACAGCAAAAATAAAGAACGCATAATCAATTTATGGATTAAATCAATATCATCCAATCCATTTTGTTGGAGTTTTTGGGCTACGTTAATAAGACTATTTACCAAATACTTATCAACTCTCCGTTGTAGGTTGATTTTCTTTTTGATAACGTTTGCTTCTTCGAGGTTCCATATTACCCCTGTGTCGATTGCTATCCGAGAAAAAATATTATTTAAGGTTTTAAGCTTTTGTTTGTCCGTCTTTGAGCAGCGATATAATTCTATTTTTTGGGTTTCTTTCTCAATATCTGTAAGTCTATCCGATAAATAAATCGGCCTTTCAACACAATTGTAGATACGAATCTCCAAGTCGGATATAATATAAAGCTGTAATACCTTTTTAAAATTCCAGACTTTATGATGGATATTAATTATCTCTTTTAGGCTATTATCTGAAAAGTCTGCAACGTGTTTGATAAATACTGCAGGGAATTCATCACAGAAATACACGCTGTCAATCCCAAAAGTTTTACCGAGAACAATTATATCAAGTTGAAAGTCAGAAACATCTTGCCTATCTGCATTAACAGAAATAGCCCGATCAAAATCTAATTCATTGATGAAAAAATCTTTATCCATTTTAAAACTTAAAAGATGCTTATCAATTAAAGACCACTATTTATGTTCATATACGCATTAAACATAAGGTAATTATTGTTAATTTTTAAATAATTCGAAGACATGGCTTTAAATAATCATTGTTTATTTCAAGATAAAATCGACACCTGACAAAATTATTACCTCTACAGTATTTCTTATGCTATGTAGTTTGAATATGCGATTAAACTGGAATGCAAAATTATACTAATAATTTTAGTATTCAAAAAGTAAGAAATAGTTTTTAAAGGGTTTGTCATTGAAAAAGTACGCGCATAGCAAAGCACTCCGATCCATCATCGGTCCGGGCGCTACTCAAGCTGGCTATTAAAGGCATATCGGCCACATCTGAACATCCGGCACCCATCATAATATCGACAGTGTATGATCGAATGGTCTATTTAGGTATTTCAAACCAAAATTTAGTTCCCTTTCCTATTTCGCTATCTACGCCAATTGTCCCGCCATGCCTTTGAATGATCTCCGCGCAGATATATAAACCTAAACCCAGTCCGGAGTATTGCTTCCCTGAGTGGTCTGCCCGGTAATAACGGTCAAATAAATGAGGAACTTTTTCAGCAGGAATACCAGGGCCGGCATCAATAACCTCGATCTTAACTGCGTTTGTTTTTTCAGAAATGACCAAACGGATCTCCAGGGAATCAGGGGCATATTTTATGGCATTATTAACAAGGTTAACCACTACTTGTTCGATCAGATGTTCATCGGCAAATACTTCAGTTTTAAGTTCTCCTTCGATCACGATAGTATATTTTCCTTCCACGGTCACGTGCTCGCACCAGACGGCCAGTAAAGCCCCAACGCAAAATGTAGTTTTATTGACATGTACCTGTCCTTCGCTCATACGGCTGACACTCAAAAGGTCGTCAACCAGGCTACTGATCTTTATGATACCGCGGTTAGCCTGATCAATGAGTTTCGGCAGTATGGTCATGACGGGTTGATCCTTCATCCGATGCAGTAATTGCAGTGATGCCTTCAAGCTGGTGATTGGCGTTTTTAATTCATGACTAGCAATGCTGATGAAATCGGTTTTATGCTGTTCTAATCGTTTATGACTGTCTATATTGGTATTCGTACCGAACCATTTGCCGATCTTTCCGTCTTCACTATAAGCTGTCGCCCTGGCCAGATGCCATGCATAACTGCCCTCTTTGGAAAGCAGGCGAAACTCTGTTTGATATGGCTCGCCAGTGGCTAATGCGTGTACCCAGGCTTTTCCGGCAGACTCGAGGTCATCCGGATGAACAACTTTAGCCCAATTCGCTCCGAGTAGTTCCGCTGCTGTTTTGCCGAAGTATTGGATCGTTTGTTCATTCACAAAGTCGAGCAGGCCGTCCGGGGTGGCGGTCCATACTTGTTGTGGGATCGTGTTGCTGACATAAGCCAATTGTTCGGCTAGCAGGCTCAATTCTTCATTTTTTTCTTTTAGTACCAGGCGGCTATTGACCTGTTCGGTTACGTCGTTAGCCACTACCATAATATCGCTGGTCGTGCCATCCTTTTGATAAATCGGCTGATAGACGAAATTAACGAACAGGTCGGTTAACCGACCTTCCTGTTCAAGCATTACTTTTGCCTCACTGCCATAAAATGGCTTACCGCTGGTATAAACGTCATCCAAGATCTGCAAAAAGGGTTGGCCCTGCAATTCAGGTAAGGCTATATGCAGTGGCTTTCCGACCACGCTTTGATCCTTACCCCAGATTTTCAGGATCATTTCATTGACACAATCGATCACCAGCTCGCGGCCTTTCAAGGTAGCAATGGCTACCGGAGATTGTTCAATCAGGCTGCGAAAACGCCCTTCGCTTTCGCTCAATTCATGGTTAACCTCTGTTAAATATTCCTGTGAGCTTCTTAATTCTTCATTGGAGGCAGCCATTTCTTCGTTAATGCTGGCCAGTTCTTCGTTCAGATCCAATTCCCGCTGGCGTGCCTCTATCTTATCAGTTACGTCGGTAGCCACCACGATCAGGCCTGTTACCTGGCCATTTTCACTTGTGATGGGTTTATAGGTAACATCAAAATATCCTTCAATAATTTCATTATTTAAACGAACAGGGCCTTTGACCGCAAAGCCGGTATGTTCCCGGCCGGTGTTAAACACTTCACGGATGATGTCCAGGTAAGGATGGCCGGATAATTCCGGACGGGCAACAAGCAAAGGCATCCCGATAACGCGTTCAGTTTGACCCCAGAGGTGTAGCATGGCGCTATTAGCTTGCTCGATGATCAGGTCTGCACCGTTATAAATGGTGATCGCAACGGGAGCCTGGGCAACAAGCGTACGGAAACGTTCTTCGCTTGTTTTGAGGTCATCTAAGGAGCGCAGCAAATTATCCCTGGTTACCAGCAATTCCTCATTAGCGGTCCTTATTTCTTCATTCACAACCGTCATTTCCTCATTCATGACGGATAACTCTTCGTTGGCTTCCTGAAGATTGTCGGTCTCGGTGATTGCTGCCAGACGAAGCTCAATCTCGTCCATAACGATCTTTGCCAAACCTTCCAGTATCTTTTCTTCTTTACCTCCAAATGCTCTTGGGGTTTTATCAATGATACATAAAGTACCGATATGGAAACCATCATGCGTAGTGAGCGGCGCACCCGCATAGAACTTTAACCCGAAACTGCCGGCAACATTGGGATTGGCCAGCAGGCAGGGCTCCTCCAGTGCATTTTCAAATAAGGTTACCCCCGGTTTAAGAACAGCTAAGGAGCAAAGGCTTACACCCCTGGAGGTGACCTTCGCATTACCCATACCAATATTGGCTTTAAAGAAAACCTGCTCTGCATCCACCAGCGATATAAGCGAGATCGGTACGTCAAATATTTCGGTGGCGAGTTTCGCGATATTATCAAATGCCCCTTCTGGCGGCGTATCCAGTATGTGGTAGCGTTTCAACGCTAAAATACGCTGCTCATCATTATCGGGAATGATGTTCATTCCAAACGTATTTTCCATGGTTTTAATAATATGAAAAGGAATTGCTTGAGGTTATAAAGATAGCGCAAAAATCCTAACGCTAAAACAACCTCATTTTCATTCACTACCTTTTGTTACCAGGACAGTAGCAAAGGCATTCAAGCATCTTAATTCTTAAGCAGTAAAATCCTTTAAATCGGACTTAGCGCCTTTAATAAGCTACGCTTTTACAATTTAAAATGAAATACATCATCTTAAAGAGGCGTATTACAACTTGGCTAAATTTTTGATAATCAATAATATATATCTTGATCAGCTTTTAGCATGGCTTGTTAACCTATAAGTTACTGCTGCACAATTTTATATTTAGCCGATGAAGAAATTTTTTGCTGATCCAGAAATTATCAAAATGGTCCAGGAACGGACACGTATTGGCGCAGAAGCGTTATATGATCAATTCGCTTCATCTCTTTATAAGACCATTTGCTGTAGGGTGACCGATACCACACTTGCAGAGTCGGTCCTAAATGAAACCTTTCTAAAAGTTTGGAATAACATCAATCTTCACCAACCTCAAAATGGGCGGTTGCTGTTATGGATGACCGGAATAGCCCGCACTTTAGCGATAGCATCAGCTCACTCTTCAGTAATTGAATCTCACGCGGAAACGTCTATAATCGCGCTTCGATAGGCAACAGCGTTATCGACCGGGTATTTCAACAAAATCGTTAGCTAATAGCTCAAGCAAACTTTTACTATTTTCCCCAAAGCAATGATTGATAAAACCGAAAACAACCAATTTTTATTTCTGCCCATCGGGCCGGAACATCTTAAAACATATTTTATCAGCCATTTAGACCGGATTTATTGCGCAAAGTCCCACTTACTTGAACGGCTACCGGAGATAATTGATTATGCCCATTTTAACGACCTGAAACACGCCATTGCTGAAACAATGGATGATGTTGAAAAACAGATCATCAGAATGGAAGCCATTTATATTCTGCTAAATGCAGAATCATCAGTCGAAAGTTGCGAGGGATTGATCGGAACGCTTGAAGACGCATTTACAGCGATACATCAGCAAAGTGAAAATTCGGAGTTGCGTGACCTGACCATTCTTTTTTATCTCACCAATATTAAAAGCACGGAAATGGCGTCCTTCCAGGTGTTACAAATGGCCGCTGTTAAATTAAAAAATAAAGAAATAAGTCAATTATTAAAGGAAAACTTCGATGAAGCAAGGGCCGACCGGATGTTGCTTTTATTAATTACATCAAATTATATAACCAATTGATCATGTCAGGCATAAACAAAGTAATATTAGTTGGGCATATTGGTAAGGAACCGGATCTAAGGCGGCTGTCAGATGGAATTGCCGTTATGAGCTTTCCTTTAGCCACCTCGGAAAATATCAGTAGGGATGGCGGGAAAGTGGAGATAACCGAGTGGCACAATATTGTAATGTGGAGGGGAACGGCAGAAAGTGCTTATAAATTACTCAAAAAAGGCATCTTGATTTATATTGAGGGTAAGATAAGAACGAGAAACTTTTTAGATAAAGAAGGTATTAAAAAGTACACGACCGAAATTGTAGTTGACCATTTTACCTTGCTCGGGAGAAAAAGTGATTTTGCCAATACAGATGAAGTCATTAATCCAACAATCAATCTTTAATATGATAGACACAGATTTTTATGTCGTGGGTATAGGCCTTCCATCGGCGGAATCGATCCTTTGTGTGAGATCGTCTCTCTTTTACCTGAAAGTTCAAATGCTGCATTTCTCATCATACAGCACCTGGATCGTTCCTATCCAAGCGGTCTGTCTGCCCACGTTCAAAAATTTACGAAATTAAAAGTGAACGTCGCCATACAGGGGGAAGTACTCGAACGCAATCAAATATATGTTTTGGCAGAGGGTCAGATGATGACCATTGCAAAGGGATGCTTAATAATAAGAAAACGGCGGCATGACGAAAGAGTCAATAAAGCGGTAAATATTCTTTTTGAGTCCATGGCTGAAGATTTAGGAAGCCGTGCAATCAGCATCATACTTTCCGGACTGGATGGTGATGGTTCGATAGGTGCGGGACAGATCAGTCTAAGTGGCGGTATTACAATTGCCCAGTTACCGGAATCTGCCAAATATCCGTCTATGCCCGAATCTGCTATTAGCAGCGGACAGACACATTTCATACTTGCCCCGGACAAAATTGCAGAAATATTGAACGAACTAATAAACAAACCTATATTAACTAAATTATAGAGAGATTAATGGACGAAGAACTACGATTACAAGTTGTAAAGCAATACACGCAACTAAATTTAAAATACGAAAAAGAGTTGCAGGAAATCGTTCTGATCGCTGCAAAAGTTTGCAAAGCACCTATGTCGTCCATTACCATTTTGGATAAGGATACGCAATGGTTGAAAGTAAAAAGAGGTTTAGAGGTCGATCAAACCCCGCGAGAAGTTTCTTTTGTACACATACGATTAAACGTAAAGGCCTACTGGTAGTTAATGATACGCTTGCTGACGATCGATTTTCACAAAATCCTTATGTAACCGGCGGGCCTAAGATCAGGTTTTATGCAGGTTATCCACTCATTACCCATGACGGGCATCGTTTAGGCGCGTTATGCGTGATGCACATTAAACCCCATATACTAAAAGACCAGCAAAAACTGGTAATGAAGGTGCTGGCGAGACAAGCCATTGGGGTGATGGAACTAAAACTAAGTATTGACCTATTGGGAAAAAGCTTGAAAGGTTTGAAAGAATTAAGAAAAGACAAGTCAAGTGACGAGGTCAAATTAAGATCCATGTTTGAAAGTTTATCTGATAGCTATTTTTTATTGGGCAAACAAGGGCAGATCATTGATTTTAACAACGCGGCATATCGCTTTGTCAAAGATAAATACGGCATAGAATTGTCTTATGGAAGAATAATGACCGGCTTTTTAACACAGGCCTACCGTGAAATATTCTCTCAGCATTTTAAAAACGCGCTAAATGGCGATCGGGTACAACTCGAATGGCTTGCAGATTACGGAATAATGGGAAGTATTTGGTGGGATTGCGTTTTTGAGCCTGTAAAAAATGAATGGAGTGAAATTATTGGCGTTTCTTATGTAGCCAGGAATATAAACGACAGAAAGATCGACGAGGAAAAGATCAAAGAACAAAATCGTTTACTATCAAGGGTAGCGGAGATCCAGTCTCATGATTACCGGGGACCAGTAGCATCCATACTTGGTTTAATGAACCTAATTGAAGCCGATGATTACAAAGCGTCCAAAGAATATTTAATTATGCTCCAGTCTGCAGTGAAAAATTTGGATGAAAAGATTCAGGAAGTGGTAAGTGTTGTTAGTACGCCGTCTTTTTAGTTTTAACTCATGTTAAGTAATAATTTTTGCAGAAATTATAGACTTGCTTATTGCGAAAAATTACCCTTACATTTAAATATTCCTATATAAAGTTATCAGAATATTTCTGATCTCTCACTTCTGCTAAAGCAACTTTATGTTGACCGAATTCCCGCATCATATTATTGCCATTGGAGCCTCCGCAGGGGGAATGGAAGAGATCAACGCTTTTTTTGATCATACTCCATTAGATGGGGTTTCTTACGTGATTGTTCAACACCTGTCGGCAGACTTCAAAAGCAGGATGGTAGAATTGGTGGCCAGGCACAGCAAGCTGAACGTAAAAGAAGCCGAGAATGGAATGGAGGTAAAAGGAAACCAGGTTTACTTGATTCCCAATAATAAGTTTATGACCATTAGCCAGGGCAGGTTATTACTAACCGATAAGGAAAACGTAAAAGGGCCCCATTTAACGATCAATACCTTTTTTAACTCGCTGGCTTCCGATATTGGCGAAAAAGCTATCTGCATCATCCTTTCAGGACTAGGCTCAGACGGTACAGAGGGTATCAAAGCGGTTAAAAAAGCGGGGGGGCTCATATTGGTGCGTAACCCGGAAACAACTGAATTTGGCAGTATGCCTTCTCATGCGATAGCTACCGGGTTAGTTGATTTTATATTGGAACCGGAATTGATGCCGACTGCGATTGAAGATTATGTAAAACATGAAGTTAGTCTGCAAACGGACACAGGAAATGATGAAAAGATACTTGTTGCTATTATTGACTTGATCAAAGAGACATCTCCGCTCGATTTTTCGGAATACAAACAAACTACCATACTTAGAAGGACTAAAAGAAGAGCAGCGGATCACAATTTTATTAAACTGGCAGATTATCTTGATTTTTTAAAGTCAGCACCGGACGAAGTAGATGCATTGATCAAAGACTTTCTGATCAGCGTTACTGCATTTTTCAGAGATGAGAAAGCTTTTGATTTTATAAAGGAAAGTGTATTGCCGGATATATTTAAGCAGCTTGTTCCCGGAGAAGAACTCAAAATGTGGGTAGCAGGTTGTGCAACGGGCGAAGAAGTTTATTCACTCGCTATTTTGGCAGCCGAACAACTAAAGGGAAATGTGCAAGATACCGTGGTAAAAATCTTTGCGACGGACATTGATAGCGCAGCATTGTTACATGCCGGTAAAGGCGTATACAGCGCCGGTGTTATTAAGAACCTCTCTCCTGAAAGGATTGATCGGTATTTTTTAAAAGAAGGAGATCATTACAGGGTAAAGCCTGAAATACGCAAAATGGTGATCTTCGCACAGCACGACCTGGTAAAAAACCCGCCTTATTGTAACATGCATTTGATCAGCTGCCGTAATCTGCTGATCTATATGACCCCTATTTTACAGAAAAAGATTTTCGCTATGTTGCTTTTTGGCCTAAAAATGGATGGTTATCTATTTTTAGGATCGAGCGAGAACCCATTGCCAATTATCAATAACCTGGAAATTGTCAATAAAAAGTTTAAGATCTATAAAAACATAAAGGAAAAACGCGCTATAAACTTTGACGCGTTCACTATGCCTGAATTACAAGGCTTACAAACGTCGTCCTCGTCAACTTCACAAAGTGAAACACTTAAAAATACTACTTTCAGCATGGCCGATAACATGCTTTTGAATTTAGCGGAGGAAACCGACCACCTGGCTATTTGTATTGATGAGCATCATAATGTCTTAAAATCTTATGGAGATCCCCGAAAATTCCTTCTTCAAAAATATTTCACATCAAACCTGGTAGAGCTGTTACCAAAGCCACTTGCAGTAGCTTTCAACACTTTAAGCAATAATGCCCTAAAAACAAATGGCAGGTCGAGCGTAACCGGAATAAAAATCAAAAATAACGGAGTTATAATTAAGGTAGGTTTGTCTGTAACCCCTTTACCAGTAAAAAATGGTGAACAAAAATTATTGATGGTGACATTTAATGAAGACAGGTTACCTGTGCATCTACAAAGAGCCGGGGAAACGGTGTTTGATGAAAAAATGTTTCTGGATCAATACACCATTAACCTGGAAGAAGAATTAAAAGAGTTGAAAGACAGGCTTCATTTATCCCATGAAAAGCTTGATGCCTCAAATGAAAACATGCAGTCCTTTAACGAGGAGTTGATCTCCGCTAATGAGGAAATGCAGAGTACCAATGAAGAAATGCAATCCGTAAATGAAGAGCTGCATACGATCAACGCTGACTACCAATTAAAAAACAAGGAACTGGTTGAAATCAATGATGATCTGAATAATTATTTCAGGAGCAATATTAACGGTCAATTGTTTATCAACAATCATTTGGAATTGATGAAGTTTTCACCGGGAACGGTAAAGCAGATCAACTTGCTGGAAACTGATATTGGCAGGCCCCTCAGCAATATTTCTACCAACATTAAATTTGAAACGATCATTGACGATATTAAAAAGGTTTTGGCAGAAGGCTCTGTTATAAGCAAAGAAATAGAAACCAATAATGGCCGTTGGTATCAGATAATGACGATGCCCTATGTTCAACAGTCTGATCATAAAAGGAATGGAGCCATCGTCACTTTTAATGATATCACGGAATTAAAAACCATTCAACAGGAATTAAATGTAAGTAATATGATTCTGGGTATGGCTATTGACTCTACCGAGATGGGTACCTGGTCTATTGATGTTCAGACACGTGAATTTGTCGCTTCTAAACAGCTTAAAGTGCTCTTCGGCTACTATCCGGAGGACGCGATGTCTTTTGAGGCAGCTATCGCACAAATAATCCCGGAATATCAATCTCTAATGACCAATGCTTTAAAGTCTGCTATACACGATGGCTCAAAATGTGATGTGGAATATCCGTTACAAGGATTTCACGATGGAAAGCTACGCTGGGTAAGAGCTATAGGCAACCTTGCCTTTGACAAGGATACTAAACCAAGATATTTCACGGGGCTACTCCTGGATATTACCGTTCACAAATTGAATGAACTCCGCAAAAATGATTTTATTGCCATGGTTAGCCATGAACTTCGTACACCCCTAACATCCATGCAGGGCTATGTACAACTTTTAGCGTCAAGAGCAAAGAAGACGGATGATCACTATGCCGTCGGTAAACTGGATAAAGCGCAAAGCCAGGTCAAAAAAATGGCCACCATGATCAACGGGTTTTTAAATGCCTCCAGTTTTGAAGCTGGTAAGATATATTTAATAGAAGAGACATTTGTGATGAATCTCTTGATAGAGGAAATCCTGGAAGACGCTAATCTGTTAAATACCAGTCATCACCTGGTGCTATCGCCTTGTTCCTCTTTATCTGTTCACGCTGACCGGGACAAGATCGGGCAGGTGATCCAAAATTTTTTAAGTAACGCTATTAAATATTCTCCCAAAGGTGGTAAGATCAAATTGTCATGCCAGGAGCTTAACGGCATGTTACAGATAGGTGTGCATGATGAAGGCCTGGGGATCAAACAACAAGATCAGGCCAAATTATTTGATCGATACTACCGGATAGAAAGTGAAGATACGGCAAAAATAGCGGGTTTTGGATTAGGCCTCTACCTATCCGCAGAGATTATCCAGCGGCATAATGGCAAGGTTTGGGTTGAGAGTGAAGTGGATAAAGGCTCAACATTCTATTTTAGCCTGCCTTTACCGAACTGAACTAATGGCGTGATAAACAATTAAGTATTTTCCGATGGTAAATATTATTAAAAAGTGAGTTGGGTAATGGGTCTGAATTTCGGGTGTAGTCCGCCGGGCAATTTTAGAAATAGGGGATTTCTCCCCCATTAGCAATTAGTTAAAAATCAGTGCTTCGCTTCACTTTAACACTTGCTAAACATCTAAAGTGTAAGTTTAGGTAGCGTCAGGAATCGTGAACCAAAAGCACGAACCTTGCCCGAGGATACTATCTACTCCAATTTCGCCGCCGTGCCGCCTAATAATCTCTGAACAAATATATAGGCCTAATCCAAGACCTGATTGGCTGAATTGTCCATTATCTACCTTTTTAAATCGTTTAAAGATGGATTGGATGTTATTACCGGAAATTCCAATGCCTTTGTCTGTAACAGATACTTTAATAAAATTTAACTTCTGCTCAATCGCGATCAATATACTTTTGGAATTGGGGGCATATTTAACCGCATTATTCAGTAGATTAATCATAACCTGTTCGATCTTATGTTGGTCAGCACAAAGTTTCAATGTCATATCTCCGGTCTTTTCTATAGTATGTGTGCAGTTCATTGAAATATGATTACAACAGCCGTCAATAACTTCAGAAAAGGAAAACAAAGTTTTATTGAGAACGAGGTCTTCATGTGGTAAAACTGTGGTGATCAAAAGGTCGTCAACCAAAGATGCAAGTTTTTTAGTGTGCCGTTCTGCATTTTTCGCTAATTCAACAATCCGGTCATCCTCAATTTGTTTCTCCTGAATAATCCGGTTCATTAATTGAAGAGTTGCCCTTAAACTGGTTATAGGTGTCCTTAATTCATGACTGGCAAGATTGGTAAATTCGTCTTTTTGCTTCTGCAATTTTAACTCTAATTGCATTGATATTTCTTTCTGCTTTCTTACGGTTATATCATTCTGTATACCAATATGATGTGTAACATTCCCGCTGTTATCTTTTATGGGAGCAATGTAAAGCTCATTATAAAACATAGTTCCATCCTTACGATAATTTACCAGTTCTATATGACATTCAGTTCCAGCCGACAAAGCCTCCTGTATCTTGTATCTACCAATTTGTTCACGATTGTCTGCTTGCAAAAAACGGCAGTTTTTTCCTAATATTTCTTCCTGTGTATATCCAGTCATTTCCTCGAAAGCAGTATTACAAAAGATTATAGGGCTATCCTTCTGCTGAAAATCAGTAATTACAATGCCGCTAATTGAAGCACCTAAAGCTGCAATTAATAATTGGGTTTGACCTTCTATACCTTGTAACAATGATGTACCTCTGTAATCCATAAAGCATTATTCAAAAATGACTTATAGATATATACATTTTAACGATAGTTTTGTGTAAAAAAAATTTCGTAAAAATTAAAACGGGAAAGAATAAGGCATTTCTTTTTTTTTATTCGGGAGGGGGTAAAAGATCTAATAACTAAATTAGAAGGCAAAACAAAGCACCCCGACCTAAACAGATCGGGGTGCTGCTGCTTAAAAGCAGTAGATTTAAAATAATAGCTGGCCGTAGTTTTGAGCCAAATGAAATGGGTAATTGGCAACCAGCATCTCCGTTTTTAACTTCTGCTTTCGGTTTTTTGAATTAACAGCAATTGGCTGAATAATGGCAAGTTCTACCCACCCAAACTGTTTAACATACCTCGCTAAAATGCTGGACGGGTAAGCGGACAATAAAAATCTACCTTTTATTTTAGCAAGTAAAGAGAGCAGGTTCTCAAAATCCTGTTCGGAATAGCCATCATAATGCCCCATATTTGAATTGAAGTAAGGCGGATCACAATAAAAAAAGCTATTTTCATTATCCCGGCTTTTAATAATGTAAAGTGCGTCAGCGCATTCCAGTTGGCAATTTTTCAACCGTTTAACCAGCCTTTTGGTAAAGTTATCGATCTTGGTTTGCAGTTTACCGTTCATGGTGTTACCTGTTATATCATAGCCCCATCCACCATCGATCATGGAGGCGAAGCTTTGGGAGCATAAAACCCAGGTTGCCCAGGCGCGCTTAACCTCCGTAAACATATCGGTATTGTTATATATTACCCAGGCGTGGCGGTGCAATTCCCGGCTGTGGAGTGTAGATTTAATTTCCTCGTATAAGGCATCATAATTTTGTTGTATGACCCGGTAAAGATTGATTAGTTCACCGTTGGTATCGTTTAACACCTCCACTTCGGAAGGATGTTTGGCAAAAAATATTGCGGCACCTCCGGTAAATGGTTCTGCATAAAGCATGTGCCTTGGGATCAAGGTAACAATCTTTTCAGCCAGGTTTTGCTTGCCGCCATAATAAGTAACTGGCGTTTTGATTTGAACATTGCTCATGGAAAAGATTTATGGATTTACAGTACATCGGTTAAAGTGAGGTCGACAACCTGGTCATTGATCAGCAAGGATACCCGACACTTTACGCCTGGTGTACCCATACTTTGTACTTTGAAGATTTTGCCGTTATGGATAGCATGTAGCGAATCTTCCGGCACTTGAACCAGCGCGGTGCCGCTCGCCCTTATCCGGTCGACCTTAGCAAGAATGTGTTTCATGGTGTAAAAAATTTGCGGTTGGAAAAAGCCAGGTCTAAGCCGCCCAGCCCGTTTGAGAAAACGGGGTTGGTGAAGGACGGCTTTGTCCTGGCGTGGGTGCCTGAGGTGTGCGGGCGTTCCCGGCGCAAGCGATCCCGGCAATAGCGGGTACGCATGCGCAAAGGGTTAGCCCGCATTCCTGCAAGGCATGGGAGAAAACGTTTAAGGAGTTTACTTAACGGCCTATCTTACGGCTATGGTCTTGATTATTTTGGATTTCATTTATCCGGAACTCGTTATACTTTTTACCGGTGAGATAAGATAAAACCTCCAGTTCGTGCAGGTCTAAGCTTTGAGCAAGAATATGCCGTGTGAGATAGGTTTCCTTTTCGGCGAGTTGTTCCGGATTTTCGGCAGCATTTATAAATGCTCGAAGCAGGTCTGCCTGGGGTGACAAAGGTTGCTGCTGTAAACAAGTATAGGTATAGGTGCCACGATCCTCATACGGTACACGAAAGTCTATTTTATAGCTAACATCGAATTGCTCGGCTATTTCGCTCAGGCTCCTGATCGGAGGTATCCAGCGGGAGTCAAAATGGAGTGCGTTCTCATAAACCATAATCGAAAGAAAAGGAGGAGTATGTTCCTCCATTTTATTGAAATGATCTAAGATTGCTTGTTCGTTATCGCCAGCAAACACAACAGTGTTCATACAATGGCCGGTAAGACTGCTCATCGACCTCGCGTTACGTTATTCGCCTCACTTTCTGATTGCTCAAATGAATTGGAGATATTATTTTCAGCAACTTCCTGGCGTTTAACGGTCGTGGTTTTAGCCTGTTCATCATTGGTTCTTGCTGCTGCTTTTTCCGGCCATATTTCCTCATCCCTGACCTCTTTCATATTTTTATCGTAGATGTCAAAAGATTTCATAACCGGATTGGCAGCGACCAAAACTGGAATAGTTTTTTTACCCATGGTTAGTTCAGTCTGCCAATAATTACCGTTGCGCATAGCCTGAAGCCCCTCTGATTTGGTGGCTTCTTTATCCAGCCCCTTTAAAGGATACTTAGTTATGCCATTTTCAAACTGGTAGCCATATTCAGGCCTTAATACCTTCAGCGGGTGATTGCCATATGCATCCTTTACATCCAGCTGCAACTTAAACCAAGCCTTGATTTTTTCAGATTTTTTCGCATCAGCCTCTGCACCTTGTGGCCTTACGTAAATATCCTTTTCAAGTGATTGGCCGGATAATAATTTATAAGCCTGTAAAGCCGTAATGCGATGATCCCTTTCGATGTCAAAGGTTTGCTCACGCGGTACAGATTCACCTGTTTTATGCAGCGTGACATCAATGGTATTTAAGAAATAGGCATCGCCATCTTTTTGCTTATTAAAGTTAAGGCCATATTGAATGTAATCGGTTTTTAGAGCGTTTACATCCTTACTTTCTAAGGGCCTTAGAATATTGCTGATACCCAGGGTAAATTTGGGCAACTCGCGGCTAATCGCCGATTCCAATACTGCATTTAGCTTTTCGCCAAAACCAAGACTGGTTTGCAGTTTTTGAAGGTATTCGAGATTTTTTTCATTCTTTACCATAATAATTAAATTTTAGTGATTAAAAAAGTTTGTATTGATGACCGATTACCGGAGGTTCATAGCCATTTTCCCTCGCGAAGTGTTCGGCGAATTCTGTTACCAGTTCTGCTATATCCCGGTAGGCCGTATCCTCCAATACTTCAGTATGAAAGAAGTGTGAACGATAACCCGTTTCGCTGATAATTGGGCTTTCTGAGCGAAACTCCATGTGGCTGACCAATGGTTCATTTTCCGGATCAGGTTGCTTATCCAGCCAATAATAGCGATAAGCGACCTGTACATCTTGCCCGAAAACTTTGATTTCCAGGTCGACGTTTTGTTTAAACTGTTCAGGTATCATTGTTGGCAAGTTGTATTTCGATAAATGAAGGCAAGCCTCGCAGCGGCTTATGTGTACGCATACCTGCTCGTAATCCAGTTACACGCTCAAACCGGCTGAGTGAAAAATCTCCGCTGTCCATAACAAAAGGCTTATCGCTATATCTGATCATTACCTGCTCATCTTTGACTTGGAACGAAACAGAACGACCTTTAAACCAGGTAGCTATTGCCGCATCTGCAATACGGCCAACCATGTTGGCATCAAAAATCAGGTGCCAGCGCGCCAAAGGGAAAGTTGATTTTAAAGCCTCCACTTGCGCCGAAGAGGGTAATAACCCTACTGACGCAAAAGCAAGTTGTTCAGGAAACTTTAATAAAAATGCTCGCTGCGAAATAAAGCAAAGTAGTTCAGCGGCTGAATAACTGATATACAGATCGGTTGTCAGATTTGGATGGTCGGCATTTGCCAGCCAAAACTCCGAGGTGGACGGGACGCGATGCCAGTCCGGTGCCCAACTTTCCACGACTTCGTTGCCATAATGAAATATCAACCGGCCATCGGCATATTGAAGAAATGGAGTGAAAAGCTTTATCACCTCCGGCTTGAGGCCAAACATGGGAGTTTATCTTGCGCGGGTTTTGTTATAGCCCCTTGTTTCTTCAGTTTGCTGTTCGGTAACTTTGAATTTTTTGGCAAAATGTTTTTCCATTTCGGCATAAGCCTTTTTAAATGCGGGAGTCTGCTCGTCGGCTTGTTCTTTTTTATCGCTGTTTAATAGATGTCTTAGTCCCCTGATCAGCAAATAAGAAATTCCTCCGTCAATCAATACGGATAATATCAAAGCTGCGCGGTCGGCGCGGATGCCTTTGGGGTCGGTTGCCCGGTGCTGCAACTCGGTTCCATCCGGCAATCGCACATTAAAGCCTTTTTGAAAATCGTCCTTTTGCCAGTCTTTCAATTTGTAGCCATTAATTTTATCTGGCGCAATAACCAGGCTCGGTTCAAAAGAGATAAATTCCCTCGTATCAGGGTCATATTCAAAAACAACTTCTTTTTTCCCTGGCCCAGGAATGATCTTGTCAATACTTAGGGTTTTGCCAGTAATCAATGCCTGAGCTTCATCTTCGTCCAGTAGTGGTGGAATTACCGGCTGTTTATAAATGGGGTGCAATTTAAAGCTTACCCGACTATCCGGGTTCCTGTCCAGTGACAATTTAGCATCAAGCTGTTCGATCTGAACGCCGCTTGCATCAAGGTTTTTCAGGCTCATTAAATTCGTTCGCCGACCGGCAAGCAAAGCTTCAACATCTTCCGGGCTAAGGATATAATTCCCGGTCTTATCTACCAGGCCGAGGCTTTCCATTTCCTGCTTGGGTAGTTCATTGACATAAAAAGGATTTTTCATAATGTTATTTTTAGCGTTTTAATTGATAACTATTATTGACCTCCATTTCTGAAATTTCAGAATTCACCGTGTTTAGAGATTCAATGGTTAATACTTCAGGTTTTTGCAGTTTGGCTGCCAGCAGATTTTTGTATAGCAGATCCTCCCGGCTTAAAATAAATTGTTGCCCGCTGCTGAGGTCTTCCATTTTAAGGCGACCGTTTTTCAGGTTTTCATTTACCTTAAAAATTGTCCCGTTATAACTGATATGGTCGTTTTCGGTTAAGAGGTGACTGGACACCTTTTTATCGTCGGCAAAGGAGGTTAGTTCCATGTTTCGTTTTCTTTCGAGGTCAAGCAGGTAAGTGTAAATCTTCTCCGCATCGGCTGCGGCGCTGTGTATTTCAAAAGGGTGATCTGTTAAAATACTAATCCAGCTATCCACATAGGCCGTGTGCTGGCTGGGGTCATGGCCGATTCGCAATTCATTGCCAATCAGCAGCGACGCAATTTCAGCCCGTAATTCTTCCCGCGCGTAATCTTTAGTACCGAACTTGTTTAACAGGCTGCGGTCAAGGCGGCTTTCATGGCCAGTCCAGTGTCCGAGTTCGTGAAGGGCGGTTGCATAATATTTGCCCGGCTCATCGAACTGTTGTTTAAGGGGTAACGTGATATTATCCTTAAAGGGGCTGTAAAAAGCGCGATTTCCCGGAATATGCTGAATATCGGCACCGGAACTTTTAATGAGTTGTTCTGCTCTCTCCAGCGGTTCCCAACCAAGCGAAGCGATATCGGGGATGACAAGTTCAGGGATGCCGTTTACCTGCTCAGCGTTAAAAACAGCAAAATTAGTAATGATTGGCCTGTTCAGCTTTACTGTAATTTTTACAGGATCACCTTTATCATCCTTCACTACCTTTCCGTTCTCATCCCTTTTGGTTCTTTGCTCGTATAATTTAATAAACTGAATGGGAGTTGATTTCGATCCTTTGCTTACCTGCCAGCCGTTATCATCGGCTTGTTTATAGGTCATCCAACGGGGATCGTTCCTGCCGCTCATGATAAGTGATAATGTATTGATCCCCTGATAGCGGTTACCCGTGACGGCATTGTAAGGCAATTGAAAAGCTGGCAGACCCTTGCTGTTCCAGGGCTTTTGCCAGGGTGCTGTACCGGCCTTTAAAGCTTCGATCAGTTTTTCAGCTACTTCCACATGAAGTGCCTTTTTTTCATCGGCCATCTTCAGCGTCCTTTCTTTCATCGGAGTCATTGGGAAACTCATCGGCGTAGTCAACGCCATAGATCAATGCTTCTTCGGCTGTCAGTTCCAGTTCCTGACCCTCTGCAATCAGTTGTAATTTTCTTTCCAGCGACCCCAGGTGCCGGTTATGATAATTATAATTCATGGTGATTTATTTTTTGGTTAAGGCGGCCTGGCAAACAAGCCGCATAAAAAAGCCAGCGGGGATAATTCCCGGCCATGATATCTAATGGAAAAATGCAGGTGTTCCCCGGTAACCCTGCCTGTCGCCCCGGTAATCCCGATTGGCTGGCCAGCGTTCACTTGTTCATCGGGCAAAACCGCAATG